>ERZ1026850.14-NODE-14-length-117406-cov-9.401138_pt1 | contig 117406 bp, 108 predicted proteins | sample MGYA00380155_ERZ1026850 | MGnify/ENA primary metagenome ERZ1026850 (study PRJEB33269, sample SAMEA4719791) | human gut metagenome | biome: human-associated habitat; feature: organic feature; material: feces | place: Cameroon | collected 2013-10 ... | reverse complement strand
CTATATAATACACCCGTTTTCGGGTATGTCAATACCTATTATGAAATTTTTTTAATTATTTTATGCAAAAAAAAGAAAGACTTTGTCGAATTTTCTTGAAAGTTAATATTGATATGATGTAAAATAAAATTATTATATGAATTTCGTGCGCGTGTACGCGTAAAAACAAGGAGAATTATGGACGAAAAAATTTTGACGCTTGTGAAAAATTGCGATTTATCGAAGCCGATGTTTCGTGCTCGTTCCTCGGAAGTTTTCGACCTTGGCGACGAAAAGGTGCTGAAACTTTACTTCGATTCCGTATCGAAAGAAAACGTCGATATCGAACTTCTGAACACGACCGTCGCGTTTGAAACAGGCTGCACTCCGATGGAATGTTTCGGCAAAGTCGAAGTAAACGGAAGACAAGGGCTCGTTTTCAAAAAACTTTACGGCGAATCTTTGACGAATATGCCGATGAAAAACCCCGCGATTTTGTTCAAGGCCGGAAAAATCATCGCCGCGCTTCACACTCACGTTCATTCCGCGCACTCCGACAAACTCCGCGACGTCCGACGCGTCGCGCTCGAAACCCTTGACAATGGGCTTTTTACTTTTCTTTCGGCAGAAGAATCCGAAAAACTTAAAAACTATATTTCCGCCCTGCCCGAAGCCGACAATATAATCCACCTCGATTTCCACACCGACAACATTATGTGCGACGGCAACAAATATCAGGTCATCGACTGGATGACCGCCTGCAAAGGCCGTCCCGAGGCGGAACTTGCGATGATGCACTTTCTGTTCCACGACGCGGAACTTTTCCCCGGCAGCTCCAAACTCAAAATATTCTTTATGAGCGCCGTCCGCGTGTTTATTTACAACGGATTTATCAAAAACTACGTAAAGATGAACAAAGGCTTCACAAAGGACAGCCATAAGCAGTGGGACGTCGTCGCGTACGTCCTGCGTTTGGGCATTTGGGACATCGCATCCGAGCGCGAACTTTTGCAAAATAAAATAAAAGCGGAAATCAAAAACATAAAATGAGCGATTTTGAGAAAAAAGTCAAAAAACTGAAAGAACTTGACGACAGAATTACCGCCGAAGAGAAAAACGGTTGCATTTACCTTTCCGGCGAAGTCGACGACTGGAACACCGTCGTGAAGGCGGGTCGCATCGCCGTCGACAAAAAATATATCGGCGTCGTCAACGACGTGAAACTGAAAGGCTTTGTACAAAAGCAATACGTTCCCCCGATTACCGACAACGCTCTGGACGGACTTTCCCCCGACGTTCTGATTATCGGCGCGGGGCTTGTCGGCGCGGCAACCGCAAGGGAACTTTCAAAGTACAACCTTGACGTACTTGTCGTCGAAAAAGGCGCGGACGTCGCGGCGGGGCAGTCTTCACGAAACGGCGGCGCGGTGCACGTCGGCATAAACTATTCCCCGTCGTCGCAAAAACACAAGTATAACTACGTCGGAAACCAAATGTACACCGACCTTGCGCGCGACCTTGACGTCCCATTTGAAAGGCTCGGTCATCTTTTGCTCATCGCAAAAAAGTGGGAGCAACTTCTTCCCCGCCTTCTTGTGCTTAACTCCAAGCGGCTGAAAATACCCGGCGTCAGATACGTCGACAGAAAAGGACTGCTTAAAATCGAGCCTTACGCCCCGTCGTGGGCAACGGGCGCGCTGTATATGCCCACGGGCGGATTCACGTCGCCTTATAAAATGTGCGTCGCCCTTATGGAAAACGCCCTTGAAAACGGCGCGAAAATCGCGCTGAACACGATGGTTTCGGGCATGGACGTCGAAAACGGCAAAATCACCGCCGTAAAAACCAACCGCGGCACGCTGCACCCGACGATCGTCGTAAACTGCGCCGGCGTTTATACCGACGTCATCGCCGATATGGCGGGCGACAGAACCTTTACCATTCACCCGAGAAAAGGCACGGACATAATCCTTGACAAAAAGGTCGGAAAATACATCAACACGACGGAAGTCAAGTCGCCGATAACCGTTTTGTCCGACGAAAAACTGTCGCTGAAAAAACGCATCGATATGACGAAATTCGCCCTGTCGCACGAAAACACGAGCAAGGGTATCGCCGTCATTCACACAGTCGACAAAAATATGATAATAGGACCGAACGTCCTGGAAACGCCCGACCGCGAAGACGTCACAACCGACAAAGAAACGATGGACTTTATCATAAACGAGCAAATGAAAGTCGCCGAAAATATAAAGCCGTCCGACGTCATCGCATACTTTTCGGGAGTGCGCTCGCCGACCTACGAAGAAGATTTTCAGGTAAGAAAAGGTATTTTCACCGAAAATATTCTGGAAGCGGCGGGGGTACAATCGCCCGGCGCGACCGCCGCGCCCGCAATCGCCGTCGACCTTGCGAAATGGGCGGTCGAATACGTGTCGAAATTCAAGGCGATTGAAAAGAACGTTTCCTTCAACCCCATAAGAAAAAAGCACCCGCACCCGAAAGAAATGTCGGAAAGCGAGCGCGACGCTCTGATAAAACAAAACCCTGCGTACGGCGAAATCGTCTGCCGCTGCGAAGAAGTGTCGAAAGGCGAAATTCTGGACGCGCTGGACAATCCGTTGCCCGTATATACCCTTGACGCGATTAAGCGCAGGTGCCGTCCCGGTATGGGCAGATGTCAGGGCGGTTTTTGCAGCCCGACGGTCGTGAAAATTCTGGCGGAGGCGAAAGGCGTCAGTCCCGAAGAAATCAAAAAATCGTCGGAACGCGCCGTCATACTTTTCGGAAAAACCAAACGCGCGCCGCGCGAATAATGGCAAAAAACCTTGCTTTTTTCACGCGCGTGTGATAACATCAATATACTAAATTACGGATAAAATATACAAAATCTTTTTTGATAAGGAGTTTTATTATGAGTAACTTTGCAAAAAACATCGGCGAAAAACGCACGCCCGTCACGACGCCCGCGCATATCGTTGAAAACGGAGTCGCACATTACGGCACGTTCAGCGAGCCTTTTCAGGACTTAAACCTTCTGGATTGCAAAAAACCTTTCTTTATGAAGACGCCGTCTTTCATCAAACGTATGCGCCTTATCGAGTGGGAAGCGTTTGAAGTCAACATGGACGAAGGCTCTCTCATCAGCGCGTGCTACAACATGGGTCCCATCGGTTTTTCCATTTTCGTATGGCACAACAACGCCGACAACAAAATTTATGCCTGGCGCAATCTCGTGCCCGTGAAACGCGCGAAGGTCGCAAAACAACTTTTGTCCGACAACTGCTATTGCAAAACCAAAAAGAGCGAATATAAGATTATCAACGATTTCGCAAACGGCAAAGCGCAATGCGTCGGTCATACCAAAGGCAAATCCGGCGAGTTTGCAATCGACATTTCGTTTGAACGTCTTTCGCCCCTTGCCAACGGCGTTATGCCCCTTATGAAAAACAAGGACGGCTCGTTCAGAAACCCCCTTTACAGCGAAAAAGATTTCTTCAAGGCGACGGGTACGATTACGTTAAACGGCAAAACCTATAAAACCAACGAGCGCTCGGTCGGTATCATCGACGACCACAAAGGATATTATCCCTTCTTCTCGCACTACGACTGGCTCACCACGATGGGCAAGACCGAAATCGACGGCGAACAGAAGTTCTTTGCTTTCAACCTGACGAGAAACCAATCGGTCGATCAGGTCAATTACAACGAAAACGTAATCTGGCTGGAAGGCGAATCTTTCCCGATGCCGCCCGTGGTATTCACCCATAAAGACGGCAAAAAGAAAGCGAACGAATGGCATATCCGCGACGAGGCGGGACAAGGGCTTGTCGATATCACTTTCAAAATCGACAACGTGTTTTATATGCCCATTCCCGTGGCTGTTTATTACGCCCTGCCTTACGGCAAGATTTACGGCTACGTCACCGACACGAACGGCAAAAAATACACCGTCGACGGCATGGTCGGTATCGGCGAAGACAAAACAACGCGCATTTAACCTTGAAACTCCAAACAAAAAGCACTTCTTTGCGAAGTGCTTTTTTTGTGGTAAAAATTTGGTTTTTTGTTACATAAACATTTTCAGTTTGTTCGGCACGACTTTTATATCAAGGTATCTGTCCTCGATAATCTCGCCGTCAAGCTCAAACCGGCTGTCGTCCAGAGCCTCGATAATGACGCGGTCGGTGCGGAATTCTTCAACGGTTTTGTCCTCGACGTGTCTGCCTTTCAAAAATTTCAGGAGCATCGACGGAATCCGTCTTTTTTTCATTTCGTTGACGATAACGACGTCAAGTTTCCCGTCCGACACTTCCGCGTGCGGGCAAATGGGCAATCCGCCGCCGATAAAGCCGCCGTTGCCGATTCCGATCATAAACACGCTTTTATCCATCGTTTTTCCGTCGACAATCAGGCGGAGTTTGTGGAAGCGGGTATGTAACAGAGTGTAAATCAAGGCGTAATTATACGCCGCGCTGCCTTTCAGTTTTTTGACGGAGGCGTATTTCACAAGGACGTCCACGTCCATGCCGCCGCCCGCGACGTTCAAACACCTTGTCGTGCCGAGGTCCATATAGTCGACGTAACCGACGTTGCCTTTTAAAATCACGTCAAGGGCTTTTTCGACGTCTTTGGGATGACCGGACTTTTTGATAAAGTCGTTGCCGCTGCCGCACGCGATAAGCCCGAGCGTAACGTTTTCAAAGTTTTCAATGCCGCAAAGCACCTCGTGGAAGGAGCCGTCGCCGCCCATTGCGATGATTTTTGTATCGGGTGTGCGCGAGAGTTCCCTTGCGATTTCGGTTGCGTGGTGCGCGTATTGCGTTTCATGCACGATATACGGCACTTTTTTGGCGTCCAGCAATTTTTTGACCGTTTGCAGCGCTTTTTGGCTTTCGCCCTTGCCGCCGACGGGATTTATAATAATATGATACATAGTCTTCTCCGAAAATATTGTTGTATATATTTTATCACCCGTGCGGCGCGCTGTCAAGATTTGGCGGGTTTTGCGGGTTTTGTCGGTCGTACGGCTTAAATCTGTCGCTTATATAATTATATAATTATTTTTAATCATATACTTGTATACTTGCAAACTTATTCGCGGTGTGCTATATTATCTCTCGAAAATCAAGTTATGGAGCACACTTTATGAAAAAGAAACACGAATTCAAACTTTGGCAGGAATTCAAGGCGTTCATCAATCGTGGCAGCGTCCTTGACCTTGCAGTAGGTATGATTATCGGCAGCGCGTTCACCGCAATCGTAAACTCGCTTGTCAAAGGTATACTTCAACCCCTTATCAATATGATTCCTTTGGGACAAGGCGGCAAAAGCCTTCAAGTCGTCCTGAGAGATCCCGTCATCGACGCGACGACAGGCGCAGTCGTAAAAGAAGCGGTCATTATGGACTTCGGCGCGGTTTTTTCCGCAATCGTTACTTTCCTTCTCACCGCGCTTGTACTCTTCCTTGTCGTGAAAGCAATCAATAAGGCGCGCGAAATCGGCGACAAAGAAAAAGCAAGGCTGGGACAACTTGCACAAAAAGTAACGAAAAAGAACGGCGATGCCGAAACGACGGAAGCCCCCGCAGAAGTCGCGGTCGCAGAAGAAACCCCCGCAGAACCTGCTCCCGTTGAAGTCGCGCCCGCAGAACCCGCTCCCGACAAAACGCAGGAACTTCTTTCGGCAATTCTTGACGAACTCAAAGCGCAACGCGCCGACAAGGAATAATCCAAAACCAATGAAAAACCCCGAAGCAATTCGGGGTTTTGTTTTGCGTTTTAAGCAATAATTCTTATTCGCCCTTCTTCGGCGCAACAACCGTCGCGTCGCCGTCCGAGCATTTGATAATCTTGTCGGCGGAAAGATAATTTTTGATTATCGTCACGTTATTATTCCATTCTGCGACGGTGCCGTCATAGTGAATTTCAACGCTTGACGCTCCGCCGTTAAGTTCAATTTTCACAACGCTTTTGGGAATATATATTTTTTGAGCGTCCTCGTATATGCAAGCCGCAACCACGGGCGAGTCGCCGATTTCGGACAAAATCCTGTACGACTTTAACGTAATATTTCCGGCGGTTCCGTTAAAGCCATAACCGCCGTCAACGATATGGTAATAGCCTATTTCCATCAGAGCGGACGACTTGTAATCGGCGATTTCAGCGGGGACGTAAAGCGACGTTTTGTTGATGTCTTTGTAAACGATTGTTCTGTCCTTCTTTTCGATGACGATGCTGTCGTTATTTTCCACGCGGACGTTTTTCCCGACGCTTATATTAAAAAGAAGATTGGTAAATTCACTCCTGAACTCATCGACGCTGCTTTTTAAGACTTCGTTTCCGCCAAGCGTATATGCGCCTTTAATCCACTCGGAATCCGCGTCTCTTTTTGTGAAATTGAAATATTTCCCGTCTTCGAACGACTTGAATTCGGCACGCTGAACCTTCCCGTCCCTTTCGATTATTTCTGTTGAGCCGCTTTGGGTGAAATAGGTCGTGCTGACCATTCCGTTGGATGTCGTCTCGACTTTCGTAATACTTTTTACATCGGCTTTGACAAGCGCAACCATTAGTTCGTCCGCGCTCATATCGTTTTTGAGTTTCAATTCCTTTTTATTGCACGCGGTACAAGTCAGCGCAGTTGCAAGGACAAGAATTACCGCAAAAACCGTCAATAATATTTTCTTTTTCATGACCTTTTCTCCTTAATACTCTTTGACTTCGACGTCGCCGTCCGTGCAGTGCACGACGATTGCTTTATCTCTGATATAACGGCTTACAATCTTAATTTCTCCCCACTGCGCTTTCGTGCCGGCGAAATAAATGTTTTCGTTGTTGGCGGTCAAAAAGTCCAGCCCGTCGATGTAATTCACGCTTTTCGGAATGGTGATTTTTTTAAGGCTTCTGTTGTAGTTTGCCACGATCGCCTCAACCTTTTTGCCCTGGAACGTTTCGGGAATCGAGAACTCGATTACACTTTGTTTGAAACCGGTGAACGCAAGCCCGTCGCCGTGCGGTGAGAAATTCGCAATGTACGCCGTTGTCTCGCGCGAGGCGTAATCCTTGTACTCTTCGGGAATATTAAGCGTCGTTTTGTTTACGTTTGACACGACGACTTTCATTTCTTCTTCATCGTCAACGAAGATTATTTTGTCTTTTTCAATCGTCAACTTGAAGGCGTCGTAACCGTTTTTCACGTCGTAGATATAACTCGCAAGCGGACCTATCGCGTAATAGAAGAAGTTCTCTTTCGCGTCGTCTTCATCAAAGTCAAGGTCGTATTTCGCGCCCATCATATCGAACGCGTTGAAAGTAATATTGCCTTCGCCGTCTTTTTCGATCATATATACGCGGCTTGCGTCTTTTAAAAATATTCTCTCTTCCGCAGGGCTGTCGCCTTCTTTTTCGGCAGACAGGTATCCGTCCGGCGTATATTGTAACGTAATCGAGTACCCTTCGCTTGATATTTCAACCGTGTACGATTTTATATCGGCGTTCACAAGCATTTCGTACAGCTTTTCGGGCTTCATATTCTTTGTGATTTTTACCTTGCCTTTGTTGCACGCGGTAAAAGAAAACAGCGACGTGAACACAATCGCAATCGCCGTAAGTGATAAAAGAATTTTCTTTTTCATTTGCCGTCTCCGTTATTTTGATATAATTATTTTATTATGTATCAAAACGAATTGTCAATAATTTTAAGTTATTGCGCTTTACAAGACTTTTCGGCTGCCGGGAAAAAATAATACAAACCTTGTTCGGCACGCATTGACAACGCCACGAAAATCGTCGTATAATTTGTTTATCACCTACGAAAAAAAGGCAACATTACTTTATGAAACTCGATCTGAACGGAAAATGGCAATTCAAGTCGTCAAGGGACGCGGACTTTTTGGACGCGGTCGTCCCCGGCACGAACTTTCTGGATCTTATCCGCCTTGACCGCATGAAAAACCCCCTTGTGGACGTTTCGCCCGAAAACACGCGCGATAACGAATGGTTTTTCCGCGCGGGCGCGGACGACTGGATTTATCGGAAAACTTTCAACGTGAGCGAGGACTTTTTGAAAGCCGACAAGGTTTTCCTTGTGCTGAACAAAATCGACACGCTCGCTTTCGTCGTTCTGAACGACCAAGAGGTCGACCATTCCGAAAACGCGTTTCTGCCTTTCCGCCGCGACGTGAAATCGCTGTTAAAGCCGGGCGAAAACGTGCTGGAAGTCAGAATCTGCGGGCCGGTTGCTTTCGTCGTCGGCGCAACCAAACTCATCAAAACGCCGAAAAATCTCAACGGACTTACGGGTGACGTGCATATAAGAAAACCCGCCTTCCACTTCGGCTGGGACTTTGCACCCTTTGCACCCGCGTCGGGCATCCGCGAAGACGTGTATCTCGAAACGGCGTGCGGCGCGGAAATTTCCGATTTCAGAATATCGCAAAAACACAACTCGGACGGCGCGGTAACGCTGTCGATGACGGCACGCGTCGAAAGATACAATACGACGGACGATTTTTCAACCTTCTTTTCGGTGCTGTCCCCCGATAAGTCGGAGTTCAACGCAAAAGGCATCGAAATCGAAAACGGCTTGTTCAAGGCGGATATCGAAATCAAAAACCCCGAACTCTGGTGGACAAGAGATTTGTCGGATAAGCCCGAACAACCTTTGTACGAAGTCGTGGTAAGTCTGAGCCGCGGCGACGAAATCGTCGACGGCAAAATCGTGAAAATCGGCCTTCGCGACCTTGTTTTCGACAACAGCCCCGACGAAATCGGCAAAAACTTCCGCTTTACGTTAAACGGCGTGCCCCTTTTCATAAAAGGCGCGAATTACGTCCCGCCCGACGTCACGGACGTTTTCGACAAGGAAAAGTGCCGCCGCTTGCTTTCCGACGTCGAATTTATGAATATGAATATGATAAGAATATTCGGCGGGAGCGGATACGAAAACGAGTTTTTCTATGACGAGTGCGACAAGCGCGGTATCCTTGTGTGGCAGGACTTTCCGTTTGCGTGTCAGGGATATCCCCTTTTTCTGCCCGCGTTTATGGAAAACGTAAAAAAGGAAGCGGAATATCAGGTGAAACGTCTGCACTTCCACCCGTCGCTTGCGCTGTTCTGCGGCAATAACGAGATTGAGGCGATGTCTGTCAACTGGATGTTTTTCTCGCGCTATATCGACGTGGCGGAGCCGTTTTTCTATTACGACCTGAAAAAAATCGTGCAAGAAAATTCCGACGTAGCGTATATCCCCGGCAGCCCGTCGGGCGTGTCGTATATGTTCGGATACGCGGCGGACAACGTCGGTGACGCGCATATCTGGGCAGTGTGGCACGGTATGAAACCCGCGATTTATTTCAAAAAACGTCTGCCCCGCTTTGCAAGCGAATTCGGCATGATGAGTCTGCCGTCCGAAAACAGTATGAAAAATATTCTCGGCGACGACGAAAATATAAATTCCAAAAAACTAAAAGCCCGCGACTTTTCGACAAACGGCATCGGCAAAATCAAGTATTATACCCTTGAAAGATTCAACGCGCCGAAAGATATTTCGGGCTGGGTTTACGCCTCGCAAATCGCACAGGCGGAAGGTCTTCGCGAAGGGGTGTCGCATTTCAGGCGCAATAAGCCCACTGTGAACGGCACTATCGTCTGGCAACTCAACGACGTGTTCGAGGGGCTCAGCTGGTCGGTAAGAGATTTTGACGAAAGTATTAAAGCGGCGGGGTATTATTTAAGGCGTTATTACGCGCCCGTCGCAGTCAATATCGACGCCGTGGACGGCGGTTTTTACGTCCACACTTTCAACGACACAAATAAGGATATTTCGGCAAAACTCACGTTTAAAGTGTGCAATTACGACGGTGAAGTGCTTGTTGAGAAACATAGCGACATCACACTTGCCGCCGGAGAAAGCAAAATGCAACTTGCACAAGGTATGGCAATCGTGAGAAATCAGAACAAACGTTTAAGGTGTTTTGCTTATGCGGAACTTGAAACGGAAGACGGAAAATATACCGACACAAGGCTTGTAAGACGGGAAAAATACGCGCGACTGCCGCACCCCGTCATCAAAAGAGAATACGACTTTATCCGCGACGGCGTGCTTAAAATCACACTTTCAACGGACGTGTTTGCGCGCGGCGTGTTCATCAAAAACAATATTAACGGCGCAAAGTTTTCGGACAACTTCTTTGACCTTGTCCCCGGCGAAACAAAGGAAATCACGGTAAATCTCGGGCGCACTTGCCCCATAAACGGTCTTGACGAATCGCTGCCGATAACGTCCGCCGCCGATATCGAAATCAAGGGAAATTCCGCCGCAGCGTTCTTCACAAGGCTTTTCGTGTCGCTGCACCCCGTAAACTTCTTTAACAGTATTTATTACAGAAAAATCCCGCGTAACGTGAAGAAACGCATCGTCGCGTTTTTCGACGAACAGGAAAAAGAAAAAGAAGAATAAAAGCACAAAAAAACCATCGGGAAAAACACCCGATGGTTTTTTGATTTTCGCCGCTTATTCCACGACGATTTCTTTTATCATGACTTCGTTGCCCCTTAAAAGATAAGTCCTTTCGCTTTTGCAATACGGGCAGATTTTGCCGTATTTTACCGTTTCGTATTCTTTCTTGCAGTCTTCGCAGTACGTCACGGCTTTCACCGGTTCGATTTCCAGCACGCAACCTTTCAGAAGTTCCGTACGGTTTGCGTTCCAGTTCCAGCAATCGATAAGTTGGTCGTTGACGACCGTCGATACTTCGCCGATTTGCATGACGACTTTTTGGACTTTCGTCGCCTTGTTTTCGACCGCGACGTCGCGCACTATGTCCGCGATATGGAAGACCACCCCGAGTTCGTGCATAAATTACTTATCCTTTTTGGCTTGTTTTGCCGCTTTTTTCGCAGCCTTATGGCGTTTTTGCGAAGCCTTTTCTTCGGGCGTTTTCTTGCCGAACGCGATTTTCATACCGCGTTTTATGGCATACGGTAAAATCTCCTTGAACTTATCTTCGCTTCTGCTCATCTTGGAGCATTCGGGATGTTCGCGATGCAGATGGATTGCGTCGAATTCGCACTTAGTGGTGCAGACACCGCAACCGATACATTTGTTTTCGTCGACGATGCTCGCGCCGCAGCCCAAGCACCTTGACGCTTCGATCCTGACCTGTTCTTCGGTGAGAGTGCCGTGCAGATCGCGGAAGGAGTGCTTGTCGCCGTCGAGTTCTTTCGCTTCCTGTCTGCCTGCCGTATCGTAGCTGTCGATGACGATGTTGTCTTTGTCAAGCTCGACAAACTGTCTTCTGTTGCGGCCGATGGTCATGCTCGTGCCGGGCTGTACGAAACGATGCAGCGATACTGCCGCGTTCTTGCCCGCTTCGATTGCGTCGATTGCGAATTTCGGTCCGCTGTACACGTCGCCGCCGACGAAAATGTCGGGTTCCGCCGTCTGATAAGTCAGAGAATCCGCAACGGGATAATTACCGTGATGGAACTCAACCTTCGTGCCTTTCAGCAAGTCGTTCCAGACAACGGACTGACCGATTGCGAAGATAACGTGTTGCGCCTCGACCGTAATCGTGTCGTTTTCGTCGTATTGCGGGTTGAAGCGATTTGTCTTCGGGTCGATGACCGACAGGCATTTCTTGAACACGACCGCTTTGACGTTGCCTTTTTCGTCTTTCAGAATCTCTTTGGGACCCCAACCGTTGTTGATCGAGATGCCGTCTTCGAGCGTTTCTTTGATTTCGTTTACGGACGCGGGCATTGTTTCGCGCGATTCGAGGCAGTACATGCCGACTTCTTCGGAGCCGAATCTGACAGCCGTACGAGCGCAGTCCACCGCAACGTTGCCGCCGCCGATGACAACCGTCTTGCCGACAAGTTTTCTGTCGTGGTTTTCGGTTGCGGCGTGCAGGAACGATACAGCCATATCAGTGCCGATTGCGTCTTCGCCGGGTACGCCGGGGAGTCTGCCGCCCTGGCAGCCGATTGCAACGTAAAACGCCTTGTAGCCTTGTTTTCTGAGTTCGTCGATGGTGACGTCGGTGCCGACGTTCACGCCGCATTTAATTTCGACGCCGAGTTCGCGCAGCACGTCGATTTCAGCCTCGATGACGTCCTTTTCGAGTTTATAGGAAGGAATACCGTAAGTGAGCATTCCGCCGGGACGCGCGTTCTTTTCAAACACGGTGGGTTTGTATCCTTTCGTCGCAAGATAGTATGCGCAGGAAAGTCCCGCAGGGCCCGCGCCGATGATTGCGATTTTTTCGGACCATTGCTTATCGACGTTCGACGGAATGACGACTTCGGGAACGAATCTCGTTTCCGCGTGCAGGTCTTGTTCCGCGATGAACTTCTTGATGTCGTCGATTGCGACGGCTTCGTCGATGGTGCCCCTTGTGCAGGCGGCTTCGCAACGCTTATTGCAGACGCGTCCGCAGATTGCGGGGAACGGGTTGTCCTTTTTGATAAGTTCCAACGCTTCCCTGTACTTGCCTTCTTTGGCTTTTCTTATGTAGCCCTGAACCGCGATGTGAGCGGGACATGCAACCTTACAAGGCGACGTACCCGTTTCGTAGCAGTTGATGCGGTTGTTGTCGCGGTAATCTTCGTCCCACTTGTCGGGTCCCCAGCTGAGATTGTCGGGGAGTTCGTGCTTCGGATATTTGATTTCGCCCTGTTTCGTGCAAAGTTTTTGTCCGAGTTTTACCGCGCCGGCGGGGCAGTATTCCACGCACTTGCCGCACGCCACGCATTTGTCTTTTTCAACCCTTGCGACGTACGCGCTTCTGGACATATTAGGCGTGTTGAAAAGTTGCGACGTACGCAGAGCGTTGCAGATATTGACGTTGCAGTTGCAGATTGCGAAAATCTTGTTTTCGCCGTCGATATTCGTGATCTGATGTACGAAACCGTTCTTTTCGGCGTTTTTCAGAATTTGCATTGCCTCGTCGTAAGTGATATCGCGACCTTTGCCCGTTTCGCGGCAGTAATCCGCCATATCGCCGATACCGATGCACCATTCTTCACAGCTGTCGCCGCAGCCTTCGCCCAGTTTCGCCCTGCCGTAACGGCACGAACAAATGCCTACGCCAAGGTGACCTTCGTACTTTTTGAGCCAATACGAAATATGCTCGATATCCATTGTGCCGTTTTCCATCTCGATTGCTTTCTCGACGGGGATAACGTGCATACCGATTCCCGCGCCTCCCGGGGGAACCATAGCCGTGACCATTGTCAGGGGAAGATACGTCATACGCTCGAAGAACATCGCGAGTTCCGGATGGTCGTCAAGCTGCTTCTTTATCATATTCGTGAATTCCGCAGAACCGGGAACGAACATCGGTAACGTATAACGACGGATTTTCTTTGCGCCCTTAATGGGACCGTTGTGGTCGTAATTGTCGCCGTAATCGTATTCCAGAATACCGATTCTGCTCATGTCGTCAAGCAACTTTTGAAGTTTTTCTTTCCCGAGTTCGGGATTCTTTGCAAGAAGGTCTTCAAACGTGTAGTGATGGCGCACTTTCATTTTCAGCGCGACGTCCGCCATTTCGTCGGTAACCACGCAGGCAAGTCCCCAGTATTCGGGATCGTTTACCGTGACGCCCAGAATCTTATGGTCGACGCAGTCGGTGATCTTTCTTGCGAGTTTGAGAATTTTTTCACGCGGATTGGGATCGCCCATAAACTCCGGTGTATAAGCTTTACTCATCTCTGCCATTGCTGTTTTCTCCTTTGAAAATTTGTTTTATAAATTTCGTTTCGAGCGCGACTTTTCGTCGCCCTTCCTTGTGCATACTATAAATAATGCGCGCGGCGAGGCTTCAAAATTTTCGCGTCGTTAAAACCTTTTTTTAATCCGGACGCTTCCGATACGTCCTCTTTTGCAAGAATTATCGGATTTTCCGTCCGAAATTGCCGCATTTTCAATATATCTTTAATATATTTTCTCTTACACTATGAATAATAATACTGAATTTCGGGAATGTAAAGTATTTGCACGATTTTTTGTGATTGTAAAGATTTGGTAGAAAACCTTAAAAACCTATCACCCGCGCCTTTTTCAACTCGTTTGTTCCTTTTCTTCAACAAAAAACCGCCCGCGTCCGGACGGTTTTGTTTGTTGTTTTTTGACTTTGCGGTTACTTCTTTTTAAGAACGTCGTCGAAGAGTTTCAGGTTGTCGAAAGACGGTTTGTACTTGCCTTCTTCGATGCCGCGGATTATTTCGACCGCCCTGTCGTTGACGGGAGTCGGCACGCCGACCTTTCTTCCGTACTCGCTCACGACGCCGTTGATTGCCTCGACCTCGCAAGGTTTGCCTTTTTCGATATCCTGCAACATACTTGCGCGGATAAGGCGGTGTTTTTTGATTGCGACGGGAATTATCGCAAACGAGATTTTTTGTTTGATCGGGTTGTTGTAATCCAGAAGTTTTACGACGTCTTTGCCCTGAATCGGCTCAATATGAATACCGCCCGCGCGGGTTGAGTCGATGATTTCTTTTATGATGCGTTGCGCGCAAAGTCTGCTTTTTTTGTTGTCCGCGACCTCGCCGAAATTGCAGCCGAGCACCGCCGACATTCCGCTGAATGCAGAGTTTACGAGAAGTTTTGACCACCTTACCCCTATGAAATTGTCTTCAACCTCAACCTTGCCCATAATGGACAGTATACGGACGATTTCCTTGAAATGCTTGTCTTCCTGCGCTTTTTTATTGAGTGCGCCGAGCGCGAAAACCAAAGCGTCGGGTTCCGACGTGAGTTCGCTGATACCGGGAGCGGTCATTTGCGCGCCCCAGCCGATTGCACAACCGTACGTCCTGTCTTCGCCGATTATTTCGGACACGCTGTGTTCCGGAAGACCGTTTTGCATCGTACAGATTACGCCGTCGTCCGCCAAAAAGTTTGTGAGCATTTTCACGACTTCTTTGTTGTTGAGTTGCTTTGTCATAAGGAAAATAATGTCGTATTTTTCCTTCATTTCTTCGGGCAGCATCGCGTTGACTTTCACGTTGAAATTCGCCGTCCCCGTGATAGTTGCGCCGTGCTCTTTCAACGCGGCGACGTGCGCTTTGTTCCTGTTGACAAGGTCGATTTCCTCGCCGCTTTTCGCGACGTATGCTCCAAGTACCGTTCCGAGCGAACCCGCTCCGTAAATGCAAACTTTCATATTAACTCCTTAAAATTTTCAATCAAAGATATTTTACCACGAAAAATCCTTATTTACAACGGTTGAAAATAATTTATTCATTTTTCGCGGCATTTTCACGGCAGCGGTCTTTCAAAAATTTTGGCGAAATCTCGTTGACAACCGCCGTTTACTTCTATATAATGCAATCAAATGAATAATCTCGCCGCCGGGTGAGCGCGTCAAATTGCATCGTTAGGCCTTTGAAGATGCAACCTGGCGCTTTTTTATTTGTGGAGAAAAAATGAAAAACCAGACCTTGAAAGAATTTTTTAAATACGTGTCGGCAAACGTGATTGCCATGATCGGGCTGTCCTGCTATATTCTGGCGGACACGTTTTTCATTTCTTTGAGTCTCGGGAAGACCGGGCTTGCCTCGTTGAATCTGGCAATGCCTTCGTTCAGTATCGTTTTTTCAATCGGTCTTATGTTCGGCATCGGCGGAAGCACGAAATTCGCCATATACAAAGGCGCGGGGGACGTCAAAAGCGCAAACAGAGTGTTCACTCACACCGTTTTTGTCGTCGCGTGTTTTGCGGTCGTATTCGTGCTTCTCGGCGCGTTTTTAAGCGGTCCCGTGGCGTCGTTTCTCGGCGCGGACGGCAAAACGTTTTCGGGGAGCAAAACCTACGTGCAAATTATACTTTGCTTTGCGCCCTTTTTTATGTTCAACAACGTTCTGCAAAACTTCATCCGCAACGACGGCGCGCCCAGACTTGCGATGACCGCGTCGCTTCTCGGCAACCTTTTCAACATCGTTTTCGACTACGTTTTTATTTTCCCGTGCAAACTCGGCATGCTCGGCGCCGCCCTTGCGACAGGCATTTCGCCCGTAATCAGCATGCTTATTCTGATGATTTTCTTTTTCCGAAAGAAAAACACGTTCCGTCTGGAAAAGACAAAACTATCTCTTCGCGTGTTCGGCGAGATAATCTCGCTGGGACTTGCGTCGTTTATTGCGGAGTTCGGCTTCGGACTCGTGATGATGCTCATCAATAAGTTGTTCAAGTCGCTTGGCGGGGATACGGCGGTTGCGGCGTTCGCCATCGTCGTCAACGTGTTTTACGTGATAAACGCGATTTTCAACGGGATTGCGTTGGGCACCCAGCCTATAATCAGTTTTTCATACGGACAGCACGATTTCACGAGAATACGACAGGTGCTGAAATACGCCCTGATTACAATCGGCGCGACCGCCGCCGTCCTGTACGTTATTCTGTTTTTCTCGGCAGACGGCATCGCGGCAATCTTCAACACGGAAAAAGCGGAAGACCTGCAAAAACTTGCCACGACCGGCATAAAACTGTATTTCATTTCTTCGCTGTTTTCGGGATTCAATCTGTTATTTTCGTCATACTTTTCGGCGTCCGACAAAGGCGTATGTTCGCAAATCATCACCCTTCTGCGCGGAGTCGTGCTGATTATTCCGCTTGCTTATCTTTTCGCACATCTTTGGAAAATCACGGGGCTTTGGCTCGCAACGCCCGCCGCCGAAATGCTGACGCTCGTCGCGGCGATTATCATATTCTTTGTCACACGCAAAAAACGCGCCGACGCGGAAATCCCCGCCCCCGTTTCGGAACAGGAATAATCCGCCGTACGCGTTCCCCTATTTTTCTGATTTTATCTTTTCTTTCCTTTTGTTTTCTGTTTTTTGACGGTAACGACAAGTATTATCGTCGCGATAACAATCAACCCGATGCCCGTGGACAATGTTATGATGATTTTGGTCACCTTTCCAAGCGGCGGCTTGTACCTTTCGGGTTTTTCGGACGCGCAAATGAAAAGCGTAAGATCGCCGTCGGGCAGTTTTTCAAAATACGCCTCGTAGATTCCGCCGTTCTTCGTAAAATCGACGGTTTCGCCCGTTATGTTAACCGAGCCGTCCGGATTTGTCACGCTCTTTCGCGTTTCGCCCCTTAATAAGTACATATCCGTATATATCCGTATCGTAAGGTTGTTGAAGTCTGCCCAGCCCGCCGCGGGACTTAAAAGATAAGTGTACGAATACACCGGCGGCACGTAATTGCGGTTTGCCGACGGATAAAGCGGCGCGGATACCGTGTTGACAAGCGTTTCTTCCGGCGCGAACGTAAGAGTGTAATCGTACCAGCGGAACAAACGCGTGCTTAGCGAATGTTCCCACTTTTGAAACACCGTCGACGTTCTGCTTTTAATCATCGCAACCGTCGCGTTGTACCAGTCTACGTCGCTGACGTCGCTTCCCGCCGGTCTGAATTTCAGGGCGTAATCTTTGAAATTATACTCGACCTTCTTCCCTTTGACGACGCTTCCCCCGACGCTTTTCCACTTGTCGTCAAAGAAACTGAATTTGCTTTCGATATCAGTAACGTCTTCCCCGACAAACGCCAGCGTCAGCTGCCCGCCTTTCAGGCCGTCCTGCCATGCGACAAGTTCCATTATGTCCCCGTTTTTTTCGTATTTGACGTAATTATCCGCCACTATGTATTTAAGGTTTTTCACGTTGTCCGAAAACTTGACGTACGTCGGTAATTTTCCGTTTGCACCTTTAACGTCCAAAACGTATTCGTAAACCGTCAAATCTGTTGAAAGAGTATCGTCTGCAATAAAGTCGTCCGAAAAGTATCGAAGGTCCTCTTCAAGGTCGAATTTTGCAAAGCGATCCTCTTTATAAGTATGACGGATTGTTTTGTCCGCGTCTTTTCCGTTGGTTTTTACCTTAAAGTATTCCTTGTCCGCCTCGGTCTGCGATTCGTCATACGGAACGAATCCGAAAGGAAACAGGCATCTTGTTTCGATAGTCAGATTTGTCGGATTGCGGAAAGTGTATTCGGCTGTAACTGTGCCCCGCCTGTCGTATTCCTGCCCGGGGATAAATCGGTCGGCGGAATAAATATGAAAAGTCAGATCTTCCTTGTCGACGACTATCGGGCTGTTTTCGGTCTTGACGATAACCCCGCTTGAATCGTAGCCTTTCGTTTCTATCGACGCGGAATTCGCTTCCGAGACGGCGGGCGACGAAAATGCGACCGACGAAAACAACGTCAACGCTATGGTCAGAAGAAGAATTATTGTCTTTGTCCGGGTTTTCATTTTTGTCCTATTTTATTTCGGAAAACAATTCTTTTCCGACTCCGCATACGGGACAGACGAAATCGTCGGGCAAGTCTTCAAACTCGACAAGCGGGATCCCGTTTTCCTTGCAACTTTCTTCGTCGTATACCCAACCGCATACTTCGCAAATGTACTTTTTCATTTTCTTTCTCCTTTTGGTTTATTTGTATTTGATTATTTCATAAGTTCAAACGCCGACGCGTCGTGCTTGCATATCGGACAAATGAAGTCGGGCGGCAGTTCTTCGCCCTCGAAAACGTAGCCGCACACTTTGCAAACGTACGATTTCTTCTTTGGCGCGACGGGCTTCGGCTTCACGTTTTTCTGATATTCCGTATAAGTCAGCGTGTCGAGATCGGAAAATACCGCCGCTTCTTCGACGGAACAAACGAACATGTCGTGCGTGCCGAGGTCGATTATCTGCTCCGCCGCAAGGGATATGAACGCGTTGCAAAACTCCGGCATTACGACAAGCCCGTTTTCGCTCCTTTTCGGCGTTTCTCCGAAAAATTTATCGACGGTTCTGCCGCTTTGGAAACCGAATCTTTTGAAAACGTCAAAGGTCGCGTCGACCGACAAGCAGTTGACGTTCATTTTCAGCGTTTCCAGAATCGTCCCGCACGAGTAATTCTGTTTGTTTACGCAAACGGCGACTCTCAACGGATTGCTTGTGACCTGCATTACGCTGTTTACGATGCAGCCGTTGTCTTTTCTTCCGTCGTTGGTGGTCAGAACGTACAGCCCGTAGCCGATTCTGAACAATGCGGAAAGGTTAATTTTCTCTTTTTCGTCCGTCATATTTATTCTCCTTTGTTTAATTCTCGTTGTTTGTTCGCACCGTATGCAACCGCCGCCGCGCCGCACAGGGACGCATAGTATCCAAGCCCCGAATATTCGATTTTGACGGTTTTATCAATCGGAAGAAACAGTTTATCGTTGATTTCTGCGATAAGGTCGTCTTTGAACAGGTCAAGGCTTTGGGATACTCCGCCGCCAAGATAACATACGTTCACGTCCAGAAGCGTTGCGGCACTCGCTATGACCGCGCCCAGTGCTTTTGCCGCGCGCCTGTATGCCGCAACTGCGATTTCATCGCCCTCGATTGCAAGCGCGCCAATCTCTTTCGCCGTCCTGTCCTGCCCCGTTTTTTCCTTGTAATAAGCGGAAACCGCCCGTCCCGACGCCACCGATTCCAGACAGCCTTTCTTCCCGCAGGTACAAGCCTTTCCGTCTTCTTCGACTCTGATATGCCCGAATTCGCCGGCGCAAAAGTTCGCCCCGACGTAAAGGCTTCCGTTCAGATACAGCGCGCCGCCCACTCCGTTGCTGACGGTAATCCACATAAAATCGTCGACGTCCGCCGCCTTTCCGAAAACTTTCTCGGCAACGGCGCAAGCGTTCGCGTCGTTTTCGGCATACACCGGGATCCCAAGAATTTGTTTAAGGTCTTCCGCCGCGTGCCAATCCCTTATTCCCAAAAAAGGCGCGAGCGGACATACGCCCGTATCGCCGTTCACCGGCCCCGGCAACGAAACGCCGCATATTTCGGGCTTATATTTTTCCATATACGGCGCAGCCATTCGTTTTACGTCCGCATACAGCGTTTCAAGCGAATAAGCCGACGAATATTCTTTGCGATCGTATTCGACGACAATGCCCGTTTCGTCAACGACGCCCACCAGAACTTTTGATCCTCCGATGTCGATTGCAAGACACTTTTCCATTTTTCTTCTCCTTTCAGATTCCTGTCAAAAGATAATCCGTACTTGCTTTTCAAAGACTTTTTCGGTTTTCCGCAACAAAAAAGCGCAAGGAAATAAAATTTATTCCGATTGCGCTTTGATAATTCTTCTCATAGGCGGTTACCTCCGTCGCGGAGTTAAAACTTCCGATTAAAAATTATTGTCGTTTGCTCCTTCCTGTTTTAGGTATGAATATTTTATCACAAAACTTCGTTTTTGTCAATTTGTCGCGTTCTTCCGAAAAAGACGTTGTTTTCGCATCTCAAAGGTGCTCGCGGTTCTTTTTACCGTTTACGTTTCCGAGCGTTATTTCGACAACCGCCCCGTTTTCGTTGCGCGCCCGAATTTCCCCGCCGTGCATTTTGATTATTTCCTTTGTGAGAGCAAGCCCTATGCCGGTATTTCCCTTTTTGCCCGTGTAAAACCTTTCAAAAACGTGCGGAAGATCGTCCTTGTCAATGCCGTCGCCGTCGTCGGAAATCGCGATTATCGTTTTATCGTTTTCGTTTTTGCACGCAACAGTCACCGTCGTTTTGCAGAATTTGAACGCGTTGGATATGAGATTTGAAACGGCTTTTCGTATTTGCTTTTCGTCACACAAAACCGTCGCCTCGCAGGAAAGTTCGGTTTTAAGCGTCTTATGACTGTTTTCAAAGACAGGCGCAAACGAATTTGCGACGCTTTTTATTATTTCGGTTACGTCGGTTTCCAGAAACTCCGGTTTTGCCTGTGCGGAGTCGATTTTCGACAACGCCAGCAGTTCTTCGATAAGCTCCGTCATTCTGTCGCTTTCTTCCATAATAACGCCGGCGGATTCTTTCACGGGGAGAACCCCCGTCTGTATTCCTTCCGCATAGCCCTGAATCGCCATGAGCGGCGTTTTCAGTTCGTGCGAGGCGTTCTGGAAAAACGACTGCCTTATCTCCTGCGCCGATTCGATTGTCTTGCCGAGCTTTAAGCCGATGGCGCATATCACCGCGCCCACGATTATCACCTCGAAGCAAAACAACAGGTTGAGCCAGCGGACGTAATTCAATATTGATTTTATATCGACATACAAAACGTACTCGTATTTATCCGTTAAGTCGGCGTCGGACGAATAAACCGCCAGAACAACGTCGCGGTTTTTGTCTTTCATTCTGTAAAACTCGCCGCGGACGGGCTTTTTATCGTCGCAAAACGCCAGCACTGCTTTTTCCGTTTCGGTGAGATACACAAGTTCTTCGTTCGCCCCGCCGATTTCCAGATACGCAACACTCGAACTCAGAAAATTCATACCCGACTTTTCGTCGTCGTGATTTTCGCCGATTTCTTGTTCAATCGCCTTTTTCGCCTGATTTTCCAGACTTTTCGGGACAACGACGTTTACGACGACAAGCAAAGTGCAAAGGATAAGCGCGACCGAACATAAGCACGTCAGCAGTATTTTCAGTTTGATTTTTGTCATTCGTCTTTCACCGCCGCGCTTAATTTGTATCCGTATCCCCACACGGTTTCTATGGTTACGACGCTTTTTGCCGCGGACAATTTTTTTCTTATCCGCCTTACCGTTTCGTCAATGGCGCGCGTTTCGGTGTCTTCGTCAAACCCCCAGATTTTGTCCAACATGCTATCGCGGGAATGGGTTTTATGCGGTTCTTCCATCATAAACGCCAGCAAACTCATTTCGGTTTTTGTCAACGGAACGGCGGTTTTATCGGCAAAAACAGAGTGTTCATCTTCCGAATACGTCAAATCAGCATGTTTCAAAACCTTGCCTTTCGATTTTTTGTCGCCGCTCATTTCAGCCCTTCTCAAAAGGGCTTTCACCCGCATTAAAAGCACGGTCGGGCGGAACGGCTTGGTAAGGTAATCGTCGCTGCCGAGCGTTATCCCGTTGACGTAATCAAGTTCGCCGTCTTTGGCGGTAAGAAGGATTATCGGTACGTCCGAATACTTTCTTAATTCTTTCACGCACTCGATTCCGTCGCGCCCGGGCATCATAATGTCAAGAATGACGAGGTCGGCAGGCTCCCTTTCAAACGCGGCAAGAAGAAGGTCGCCCGTGTCATACGCGCTCACTTCGTACCCGTCGCTTTGAAGGAAGTTTTTCAATAGTTCCCTTATGTTTTTTTCGTCGTCGGCAACGTAAATACTGTACGCCATATTCCCTCTCGCGCGCAATCGGCGTCGCTATGCGCGGCGCCTTTTGCAAGATGTGTTTTGGTGGGTTTTATTTTTTATTTTCCGCTGTTTTCAGCGAAACAATTTTCATCGCATTCGATAAAAAGCACGTCGTACTCGCCGCATCCGTTTCCGGAAAAGCCGCAGGAGCCGTCCTTGCAATCGTTGTACAGAACGTCCTCGTCTTTATCATACAGTTCATTGTACAGCTTGTCAAGTTTCGCGTCGAGCGCGTCAAGCTCGTCAACGTTTTTCAAAAGCGCGGTCTTTTCGTCGTCGGTGAGAGTTTTCAATTCTTTGATGAACGCCCTTTCGTCAAAATTTTCGGGAATTTCGTCAAGTTTTTGGAACTCTGCAAAGTACTTTTCCCAAAGCGCGGCGTTTTCGTCAAACGACTTCTGATATTCCGCCTCCAAACTTTCGATTTGTGAAATCGTCCGTTCGATTTCGGCGGTGTTCTTTTCGTTCCCCGTTGAAGCTTTCGTGACCTTATATTTCGGCAAAAGCACTGCCGTAAGCGTGATTGCCACGGCGGCGATCGCAACGACGGCGGAAAGTAAAGTTATCTTTTTTGCTTTCATTGTTCTTTCGGTTTTCATCGGTATATGCTCCTTTTTGATTATTTGCAAGCCAGTCGCTTACAATTTAATCATATCTTATCCCGAAAGCATAAATCCCCGAAAACCTGCGGTTCTTTTGCAACAATATTGCAACATTTTCCGTCGCACGGCGCATATAAAACGCGCCGCACTCCGAAAAACGTTATATTAAGGATATAGGAAAAGAATTGGTATAAAAAAGAATTAATTACTTGGTTTTGCCGCCTTATGCCGCAGCGGTTATTTCAAAGTCGAACATTGCTTCGCCTGCGTTATAGTTCATGCACTCGGCAACCATGACTTTGACTTTGTATTTGCCAACCTCACTGGGGGCAACCGCCGTCCAGGCTTCTTCGCCGGCTTTCTGGAACATAAACGTTACTTCGCCGGTGCCCATTATGTTGAACTGTTCTTTGGTGATTACAACGGCGTTTCCGTCATGAACTTTGCCCAGCATTGCGCCGTCTTTCAAGGTAATAGTGTTGTCGCCTTTTTTGATTTCGAAATCGAATTCGGCAACGCCCGCCTGATACGTTTCGGTTTCGGCAACCATGACTTTCACTTTGTACATGCCGACCGCCATGGGGGCAACCGCCGTCCATTCGCTTTCGCCTGCCTTATACATGAAAGTGACCGCGCCGTTGCCCATGAATTTGAATTGTTCTTTCGTGAACATCACGGCTTTTCCGTCGTACTTCTTGCCAAGCATAACGCCTTCTTTCAAAGTTACGGGGTTGGCTTGAAGAGCGGCGATCTCTTCTGTATGTTTCTTTTTGCAGACGGTGCAGTAACGGGTTCTCGCGCCCTTTTCGGTTGCGGTGGGTTTTTTCGTTACTTCCCATTTGCCATAGGTATGTTTCGCCTTGTCTTTCACTTCCTTGCAGTCCTTATCGGTGCAAGCGCGCCAGTGATACTCGTTGTTGTAGGTATAGGTTTTTGAGAAGTTGTGTTTCTTGCCGCATGCCGCAAAAACCGCCATACATATCGCAAGTACGGAAACCAGCGAAATCGTCATAATAAATGTTTTTTTCATTTTGTTACTCCTTTTGTTTTATTATTTAAACGCCGCACGGCGATTAAATCCGTATTTGTGCTTTCCGACCGCACACGATAATTTTACCAGATAATAAAACCGACTTCCCCGAACGATTGCGTCAGAATTGTCACAAATTTGCAACAAACGGATTTCTGCCCGAAAATTCTTCGGGCGAACGGCGGCGTTTTTGACAATGAAAAAACGGAGATTCGTTTTTACAAATCTCCGTTTTCGTTGCTTTTTACGCCGTCGGTTTATCTTAACGCTTTATCTTCCTTATGAATGATTCCGCCGTTTGTCGCGTCGATGCGGTAAGTCCACTGCGTTTGTCCGTCGTTGAACACGAGATAGAAATACGGGGTTTTGATGCCGCCGTCAACCAACTCTTCCACGGTGAAAACGACCTTTGAGTTTTCTTCGATCGCGGCGTCCTTCAAAGCGGTTTCCTTTGCTCTTTCGATATTGATATATCTGCGGTTGTAAATCACTTCGCCGGTCTTTGCGTCGATTTTATAACTGAATTGGTACTTTTCGATGTAAAATTCCAGAACCCAGCACGGGCGTCCCGAGTTTCTGCTCAACACTTCATTGGTAAACACGACTTCGACTCCTTTCGGAATTTCCGCGTCCGTTAGAGCAATCTCTTTTGCCTTGTCCAGAGAAACCATAAGGGCTTCTGCGTTGCTGTACATAATGCTACCGTCCGTCGCGTCGATGCGGTAAGTCCACTGCGTTTTCCCGTCGTTGAACATGAACAGATAGTACGGGGTTTTAATGCCGCCGGCAACCAGTTCTTCCACGGTGAAGACAACCTTGCTGCCGTCGGAAAGATCCGTATCTTGCAGCGCGATCGTTTTGGCTTTCTCCATGCTCACGTAGCGGGTGCTGAATAAGATTTCTCCCGTTTCGGCGTCGATGACGTAGGAGTATTGATAATTTTCGTTGTAAAACTCAATAATCCAGCACGGGCGTTCGGGACCTTTGTTCAGTTCTTCCTTTGTGAAAGTAACTTCGTTTTCGTCCGTGATGCCGGCGTCTTTCAACGCGATTTCTCTTGCTTTCTGCAACGAGACGAGTAACGCGACTTCGCTCTTGTCAAGCACGTGACCTAACGTTGCGTCGATACGATAAGTCCACTGCGTTTTGTCGTTATTGAACACGAGATAGAAATATGGGGTTTTAATGCCTCCGCCGACGTATTCTTCAATGGTGAACGTGAGTTTTGAAAATTCCTCAAAGACACCTGCATCTTGCGCCGCGATTTCTTTTGCTTTCCTTATATCGATATGGTATTCGAAAAAGAACACCTCGCCGGTTTTGGCGTCGATTTTGAAAAAGTATTGGAACTTTGTCGTATAAAATTCCAGAATCCAGCACGGGCGTCCCGAATTTCTGCTCAACTCTTCTTTGGTAAACTCGACTTTTTCTTCGTCGTTATCGGCAAGCCCCGCGAATTTCAGAGCGATGTTTCGCGCGTCTTCCAAAGATATAAACAATGCCACTTCGTTTTTATCAAGAATGTCGCCGTTGATTGCGTTGATAAGGTATGTCCACTGCGTGTTTTTGTCGTTGAACACGATGCGATAATAAGGATATTTCGCGCCGATGTCGATAAGCCTTGCTTCGGTAAATTCCACTCTCGTTGTGCAGCCGGAGTCACTTAATGCGATCGCTTTGGCTTTTAAAATGCCGATATAGCCGGAAACGATAATTTTGGAATCGATATCTTTCTGCAACCAGACAAGCTCGTCAAGGGGCAGATTTGCAAGTTCTTCTTCGGACATACTGCTGTTTTTCTTTGCGTCGGCGATAAGTTGGGCTTTGCCTTGCGATACGCCGTATTTTTTCGCAATGGCTGCCGTTTCGTCGCTGTTTGCAGCAGGTGCGTAAACCACCGTGTGGACGGACTTGGTTTTTTCAAGCGCACGCCGCACGTTCTCGGACACGGACTCTTTCAGTCTGGCGTTTTCGCTCAACTTTTTGTCGAAAGAAATCAGCACGGTATCGTTGCTTTCCATAAAGCCCGCAGCCTTGTATGCGGCAACGGTAAGAGCCACCGCGGTATCGAGACTTTGCCCTTTCAGCGCGACTTTTGCAAGCGCGCCTTCCGCGTCGTCGTTCAGGAAGCGAACTTCTTTTACTTTTCCGTTTCGGGTGATCGTGTATTCAACCCCCGGGTTGATTTCCATCGTTATCGTGCCCGCCGCCGTGTTTCCGACCGCAATCGGAGTAATCACGCCGACCGCAAGCAATAACACCAGACACGCCGCCACTGCCACCGCCATACGGCTGAACTTTACTCGTTTTTGTTTTGCCCTGACCTCGGGCTTTGCGTCCGCAATCATCTTATCGTCAATCTGACCGATTGCGTTCAATAATTTTTCCTTCTTCATAGGTAGATTTCCTCCTTTTCGAGAATTTTTTTGAGGTCGACGCGCATACGATACAAAATGGCTTTGACCTTGCTTTCGCTCATATCGTGCATTTCGGCGATTTCGCGAACGGGATACATATACCAGTATCTTTGCACGAATAAGTTGCGTTTCGTTTTGTGCTGGGCGCGTAAAAAGTTGTTTATCACTGCAACGAGATGCGCTTCGTCCATCGCCGTCTCGACGCCGCTTATGTCGGGAATACAGTTTTCAAGCTCGGACAAAACGATTTCCACCTGTCCGTTCCCGCGCTTTGCAGCAGATTGCCGCTTATAGCGATTGATGGCGAGGTTGCGGGTGATTTTTCCGAGAAACGCCGTCAGGTTGCCGGGCTTTTGCGGGGGGATACTGTTCCAGGCGCCAAGGTAAGTATCGTTAACGCATTCTTCCGCATCGAAATGATTGAAAAGAATGTTGTATGCGATGGTATGGCAGTATTTCCCGTACTTTTCCGCCGTGACGGATATCGCGCTCTCGTGCCGCTCCCAAAACAATTCGATAATTTTTTGGTCGTTCATTTTGCTTCTCCTTCGACGTCGAAAAACCGTTTGCGATTTTGTCGACGATCAAACGCTGCGTCTACCTATAAAGACAACAAAAAATCCGCGTCGTTGCATGAAAGTTAAAAAATCTCAAAAACTTTTCACGCGGCGCGGATTATAAAGTGGATTAAATTTGTTTTATCTTTTAACTTTCCGTTTATATGCCAACAAATAATAAAATAATACAAGCGTTGCCAAAACACCGATATTTTCTCGTTTCGCGAGAAGATAAGGCGGTTATTCTTCAATCGGCGTAAAATCGAATTTAATCACGTCAAAAAGCCCGCGCGTCGTAATTTTCAGTTCGGGAATTACCGCAAGCGACATAAACGACAGGCACATGAACGGTTCGATTTCTTCCGGCACGCCCGCGTCACGCGCTTTTTTCCGCAGGATTTCGGTTTTTTCAAAGACGTATTCCTGATCCTTGTCGCTCATAATCCCGCCGACGGGGAGTTCCAGCGTTTCTTCGATAACGCCGTTTCTTGAAAATGTCATTCCGCCGCCCGCGCGAATAATTTCGTTGACGGCAGCCGCCATATCTTTGTCGTTGTCCCCGATTGCGATGATATTGTGGCTGTCGTGCGCGACCGACAATGCGACGGCGGCGTTTTTAAGACCGTATCCTTCCATAAGTCCCAGCCCGATTTTCCCCGTGTTTTTGTGTCTTTCGACAACGCAGATTTTGTTAAGCCCTTCGGTTTTGGTATATTCGCCGTTTCTGACGTTGACTTTTTTCGTTTTGTTGAACGTAACGACGTTGTCGGGCATTAAGCCGATGACTTTTACGTTGTCCGACTTTAATTTTATTTTCAGTTTGTCTTCGGAAATATAATCCGTATGCATCGTGTTTCTTACGGCGGCGTCGAAAACGCTTTCCGCGTCGAACAGGGCTTTCCCGTCTTTTGCGACAATCACGCCGTTTTTGTAAACTTCTTTCGGTCTGAAATCGTACAGGTCGTCAAACACCACAAGGTCGGCGATTCTTCCCGGCGCGATTGCCCCGCGGTCGTCGGTTTTGTAACACTCGGCGGCGTTCAAAGTCGCGGCGGTCAGCACGTCAATCGGATTTTTCCCGGCTTTCACAAGCATTCTTACGTTGTTGTCAAGGTGTCCTCTTTCTTTCAGATCGCTCACCTGCTTATCGTCGGTGCAAAGCAACAGCCTGCGTTTCGTTTTGTCGGTGAACGCCCCCGCCAGCGCGTTTATGTTGCGGGTTGAGGAGCCTTCTCTCATCTGAATGTAAAATCCGCGTTTGATTTTGTCCAGGACGTCCTTTTCGCAGACGTTTTCATGGTCGGTTTTTATCCCTTTGAGCGCGTATGCGTTGACGTCGTCCTCGTTTGCGGTTACCAGATGCCCGTCGATTATTTTGCCCTCTTCCGCGCAGCATTTCAGTTTTCTCATCGCTTCTTCGTCGCCCGCGCGGACGGCAGGACTGTTCATAAATTCGCCAAGCCCGTATATGTCGGTGTTTTTTATGAATTTTTCCGTGTCGGACGCGTTAATCGTTGCGCCGTTGTCTTCAAAAGGCGTCGCGGGCACGCAGCTCGGCAACATAAACCTTATGTCCATCGGGACGGTTTTCGCCTCTTTTATCATATATTCGACGCCCGCTATCCCCGAAACGTTGGCGATTTCGTGCGGGTCGGCTATGCACGTCGTTACGCCGTAAGGTATCACCGCTTTTGCAAAGTTTGCGGGCGATAACATCGTGCTTTCAATGTGCAGGTGCGTGTCGATAAGCCCCGCGGAAACGTACGCGCCGTTAAGGTCGATTTCCTTCTTGCCGTCGTATCGCCCGACGCCCACGATTATTCCGTCCGAAACCGCTATGTCGCATTCTTCGATTTCGCCGATAAATACGTTCACGGCTTTGCAGTTTTTGAAAACCAGATCCGCTTTTTCTCTGTGCGTGCATTGTTCGATATGTTTATCCATTTTCCGCTTACCTGCCTTTTCGATTTTTTTATTTATATTTGTCTTGTCGTTTTATATTCGTCGCATCGGCTTTTTGCTGAATACAAAAAAACGCAAAGGAACGTTTCGTTCACTTTGCGCTTCCGGTCGTATTGTTTTTCATTTTCATGGTCGGATACCCCCGTGCCTTTCTGATGTTGAAACCATTCTATCATAAAAAAAATTGTTTATCAAGTCTTCTTGCGCACTGTTGCGCCCCGTTTTTCGTCAAACGAAAACCGGTCGCCTTTTTCTTTTCTTCGCTTGCGGGTAAATTAACGAGCCGGGGTTCACGCCGCGGGCGGCGCGATGCACCGTGTCGTGTTCTTAACGCTCTCGTTCAAATCTCTGTTGTTAAGTATCGAAAAACAAAAACGGACAAGCGAGTTTGCTTGTCCGTTTTGTTTGGCGGAGAAACAGGGATTTGTGAAATAGCGTAGCGGGGGAGTTTACTCACCAAAGCGGAGCGTCAGCCTGGCGAGCCGGGGTTCACGCCGCAGGCGGCGCGATGCGCACCGCATCGTGCAAAATTCCTGTTTTGGAGCATAATAAAAACCCGACGAAATACGTCGGGTTTTTATGGCGGAGAAACAGGGATTTGTTCTTGCCTTTTGCAAAGCAGTCCGTGTGAAATATTTTTATGCTTTGCAAAAGCCTTCGGTCAGCCGCTAAAAACGACGCACCGTGTCGTTTTCTTAACGCTCTCGTTCAAATCCCTGTTGTTAAGTGTCGAAAAACAAAAACGGACAAGTAAACACTTGTCCGTTTTGTTTGGCGGAGAAACAGGGATTTGAACCCTGGCTACGCTTCTCACGTACTACTCCCTTAGCAGGGGAGCCCCTTCGGCCTCTTGGGTATTTCTCCTTAAACCGAAAACGCATCACAAAAGATGCTTAAAAAAATAATAGCATACGAGTTTGCATTTGTCAAAAGCATTTCGCAAAAAAATGCTCAATATGTGATAAAGGTTGAAAAAACAATTATATTTTATCAATCGAAAGCATTTTGAAAAGGTCGTCCTCGGTGACGGTAAGGACGTTTTTCCCGCGGCGGACTGCGGACTCAATCGCCCTTTCTTCTTCTTTTGAGGGATTACCCGCAAATATATCGGCGCGGCCGACGTGCGATTCCATAACGCCGCCCCTGTCCCGGACTTTTTCGACGATAAGCAACATCTCGCGGAAGTGATTGTCAAAGTAATTTCTTGACACCGCGACGTGTTTTCCGGACAACGATTTTTCAACCGAAGAATCCGCGATAAAGTCTTCCAAAAAGTGTTTGTATTTGTTGAAATTACTGCCGCGCATTAAATTGCTTCCCGACGTACTGTTGCGGTTTATTGCACAAATAAGGCTTTCTGCGCGCGTTTTGTAAAGATAAACAGTGTTATACGCCTTATGAACACCCATGCAGTTCGGATACTGCGCGATAAGTTTATTAAGCGACAGCCCCAGCTTTTCGCAAAAGTTTTTGGTGACGAGCATCGACACTTCGGCGTCGTCGTCGCTCTTATGCGGGACGTATTTGTTGACGTCGAGGTTCAGTTCTTCCACAAGTTTTTCGGTGCTGAACGGGTTTATGAGATTATTGTAATCCTTATGAATTGTCTGCACGTCCACGAAGTCGTAATCTATTGACGGCAGGTTGTAACGCTTGCAGGCGTTGTCCAGAAACACGGTGTCGTTTTTGTGCGAAAACCCGATGACGGTCTGATCCTTATATTCGATAAGCGATTTGATTTTTTCGTACAGCGCGGGGAAAGTCGGGCTTTTCAGAAAAACTTCTTTCGGGTACGCCATTTCGATGCCGGGGTAGGCTTCCCTGTTTTTCTTGCCCCAGGCGCCCGTATGGAAAATCGCCTCGGGGTTCATCAGAATATCGTCCTTTTCGAGTATGCGGAATTTTTCGTCGGTCAGAACGTAACCGAAACTGCACATACTTTTACCTTCGCTGCACTCTATGTCGAAAAACAAATATCTCATAACGGCGATTAGTATAACACATCTTTTGATACTTTGAAAGCAAGACCGTATATTTTTTGTAAATTTGCGGATACTTTTTTCGGAGGTATTTATGAAAAATCTGAAAAACAGCAAAACTTACGAAAATCTGGCGCGGGCGTTTGCCGGCGAATGTCAGGCTCACGTCAGATATATGTTCATCGAATACGGCGCGAGAAACGAAGGCTACGTCGCGTTGTCCGAAATCATCGACAAAGTGGTTTACGAAGAATTCAATCATGCGCGCATGCTTTATTCCTTCCTGCAAACCGCCGACGAAAACGTCATCAAAAACATCGATATTTCCGCGGGCTTCCCTTTCAAACAAAAATGGAATCTCCTCGACAACCTTGCATTTGCCGCGGAAGACGAAAAAAACGAGGCGGAAAGAATCTATCCCGAATTTATGGAAACCGCGAAAAAGGAAGGATTCAAGGATATCGCGGGGCTTTTTGAAAACCTTATTCAGGTTGAAACCTGCCACGAAAAACTCTTTCTCGACCTGCACGAGCAGTTGAAAGATTCCGCCCTTTATAAACGCCCGAAAGCGGTAAAATGGAAATGCTCGGGCTGCGGCTATGAAACAACCGCCGAATCCGCCCCGAAAGAATGTCCGCTGTGCCACGCAAAGCAAGGCGCGTTCATGCTGAAATTAAACGACGGAAATTAAATCAAATTGATAGATTTATTATCAGGAAAAATCAATTTTAATAATTGCGAAAAAAATTAGCACTCGGCTATTGACACTGCTAATTATCGGTTGTATAATGCAAGCGTAAAGAGGTGAACGATATGAAAAAATCAACTTCAATCTTATGGTTTTTAGCAAGTATTCTGATGATTGCCGCGGGTATCGTGTGCTTTGCGTTGCCCGTTGACACCACGCTTACGACGCTCGCATACGTAATCGGTGCGATCGTACTCGTAATCGGCGTTGTGGAAATCGCAATGTTCTTCACGACGGTCGGGCTTTTCGGCGGCGGAGCGTTTCTTGCGGACGGCATAATCACGACGATTCTCGGCATAATAATGCTTTCAAACGAAAACGTCGTCGCAGGTTTCCTGCCCTTCATTTTCGCAATGTGGTTTATTTACGAAGGCATTTCGGAATTGTCGATGGCGATTGCCGCGGGCAGACTCAGACTGCCGTACTGGTGGGTACTTCTGATAACTTCGATATTCGAAATCGTTTTCGGTATGCTGGCGTTCTTCAATCCCGTCGGCGGCGCGATATATCTCACGGTACTTCTGGGCGTGTTCCTGCTTGTACACGGCATATCGATGCTGGGCGACTGGTGCGTCGCGTTCAGGGTCAAAAACTTTTTCAGAAAGTGGATGGGCGATATGAAAACAAACGCCGACGAAATCGACGGCTGACAAACGAATATCCATTTCGGGGACGGGTTTTTCCGTCCCTTTTCTTTTGCCGAAAACTTAATTTTTTGAAAAAAATTCGCGTCGGGCGGTTAATATCCTTGCTATTATTTTAAGATATGTATATAATACAAAAATCAAACGAGAGATAATAATATGAAAAGAACAGATTTAAGAAACGTTGCAATTATCGCCCACGTCGACCACGGCAAAACCACGCTGGTTGACGAAATGCTTAAACAAGGCGGCACCTTCCGCGAGAATCAGCAGGTTGAAGATCGCGTTATGGACAGCAACGCCCTTGAACGCGAACGCGGCATCACCATCCTTGCGAAAAACACCGCAATCCATTACAACGGCGTGAAAATCAACATCATCGACACCCCGGGACACGCGGACTTCGGCGGTGAGGTTGAACGCGTCCTGAAAATGGTCAGCGGCGTGCTTTTGCTTGTCGACGCCGTCGAAGGACCGATGCCCCAGACAAGATTCGTTTTGTCAAAGGCTTTATCGCTCGGGCTTAAAATAATCATCTGCATAAACAAAATCGACCGTCCCGACGCGCGTATTCACGAGGTCGTGGAAGAAGTTCTTGGACTTTTGATTGACCTTGACGCCACCGACGAACAGCTGGATAGCCCCATCGTCTATTGTAGCGGCAGAAAAGGCACAAGCACCCTTACCGAAGGCGCGGAAGGCGAAAACCTTATCCCGCTTTTTGAAACGATTCTGAGCCATATCCCCTGCCCCGAAGGCGACGACCAAAAACCTGCAAAACTGCTGATTTCCGCAATCGACTACAACAACTACGTCGGTCGTATCGGTATCGGCCGCGTCGAACAAGGCGTCATAAGGACAAACTCCGACGTCGTCGTCAGCGACTGGCACAACCGCATTCAACCTTATAAGAGCAAAATCGCCAACCTTTATCAGATCGAAGGCTTAAAGCGCGTTCCCTGCGACGCGGCTGCGGTCGGCGACATCGTATGCGTTTCGGGCATCGAAAACATCAACATCGGCAACACCGTGTCAAGCCCCGAAAACTCCGAACCGTGCGAGTTCGTCAAAATTACCGAACCCACCGTGCAAATGACTTTCTCCGTAAACGACAGTCCCTTTGCCGGCAAGGAAGGTAAATTCGTCACCAGCCAACGTCTGAGAGAAAGGCTTTATTCCGAACTTCTGAAAGACGTTTCCCTGCGCGTCGAAGACACCGACAGCACTGACAGCTTCAAAGTGTCCGGCCGCGGCGAAATGCACCTTTCCATTCTTATCGAAACAATGCGCCGCGAGGGCTATGAGTTTGCGGTATCCACGCCCAAAGTCCTTTTCAAAAAGGAAGGCGACACCCTGCTTGAACCTATCGACAGGCTTGTCATCGACGTCCCCGGCGACTGCAACGGCTCGGTCATGGGCGCGGTCGGCGCACGTCGCGGTGATCTCGTACACATGCAGGCAATCGGCGACAGAATGCGCCTTGAATTCGATATTCCGTCGCGCGGACTTTTCGGCTTTAAGAGCGAACTTCTGACGCTTACCCGCGGCGAAGGCGTAATGAGCAGCATATTCCTTGAATATCAGCCGTATAAGGGTGATTTCCCCCGCCGTAAAACGGGAAGCCTTGTCGCTTTTGAAACGGGCGAGGCGGTTACTTACGGTTTGTTCAACGCGCAGGAAAGGGGCATCCTTTTCGTCTCCGCAGGCGAACAAGTGTACGAAGGCGAAGTCATCGGCTATCCCCCGACGCTCGGCGATATTACCGTCAACGTCTGCAAGAAAAAACATCTGACGAACACCCGCGCGTCCGGCAGCGACGACGCGTTGCGCCTTATCCCCGTCAAAAAACTTTCCCTTGAAGAATGTCTTGAATTCATCGCCGACGATGAGTTGTTGGAAGTCACTCCCAAGAGTTTACGCATCAGAAAACGCATCTTAAACCACGAGTTGCGTATGAAAGCGCGTTTCGCAAACGCATAACAGAAAATGGTATATCTCTTTTTCGGAATCTGCATAATCGCGGCGACTTTCTGCCTCGGCTTTCGGTCGCTCAATAAAAACTTCTGGGGGCTTGTCGCAAAATATATCGCGTCGCTGTCATTTCTGATAATCGGAATTACCGCATTCGCAAAAAACCCCGCCTGCAACATGAACTACTTCGTTCCGCTGTTTCTCGGGCTTATCTTGTGCCATGCCGGCGACGCTTTCCTTGGCGTTAAGGAACTTACTCCGACGTACAGAAAACGCCTTATCCCCATCGGTTTATTCGCGTTCCTTCTCGGCCACGTCGCCTTTTCAACGGCGTTCAACTTGACAAGCGGTTTTTATTTCGTGACGGCAATCGTCGCGGCGGTCGCGGCAATACTGACGTTTGGCGGCTCGTACGTCTTTAAGTTTGAAATCCCGCTGTGGATGCGCATACTTATCACCCTTTACTCCTTTACGGTAACGTTTACGGCGGTGTCCGCATGTTATCTGTACGCGGTGCAAAAAACCGTCGGCGGGCTACTTGCGATGATCGGCGCGCTTTTCCTGCTGTTCAGCGACACGTGTCTGTCGTTTGTGTACTTCAAAGAGTGGCGCGCAAACCGCACTTTGTCCGTTCTGGAACTCGCGACCTATTTCGCAGGACAGGCTTTAATCGCATTGTCGATAATGTATGTGTGAAAAAACAGTTGCAAATTTCAAAAAATATTATATAATATAGCAGTACGGCAAAAACCGCCGTATTACCGGGGTGTAGCGCAGATGGTAGCGCGCATGGTTCGGGACCATGAGGCCATGGGTTCAAATCCCGTCACTCCGACCATAAAAAACACACACGCATTATTTGCGTTGTGTGTTTTTTATTTGCCCGAAATAAGGGATTTGAACGGGACGTTAAGAAAACAGCACAGTGCGCTGTTTTTAGTCCCCGGCGTGATAGCAACCGCGTTAGCGGCGCAAAAAAAGGCGTATAAAACGCCTGCGCCCGTAGGGTTGCGGAGCAAATCCCGTCACTCCGACCATAAAAAACACACACGCATTATTTGCGTTGTGTGTTTTTTATTTGCCCGAAATAAGGGATTTGAACGGGACGTTAAGAAAACAGCACAGTGCGCTGTTTTTAGTCCCCGGCGTGATAGCAACCGCGTTAGCGGCGCAAAAAAAGGCGTATAAAACGCCTGCGCCCGTAGGGTTGCGGAGCAAATCCCGTCACTCCGACCATAAAAAACACACACGCGTTGTTTGCGTTGTGTGTTTTTTATTTGCCCAAAATAAGGGATTTGAACGATGTTGTAAATTGAAATTCTTTGTGCAATTTGATTTGAACGAAAATAAAAAGACGAGCAGTCGCCCGCTCGTCCATCCTGTTATCGGCATTTCTGCCAGTCCGCTTATTTCTAAGCAAGTCAAAGTATATATGAATTCCGCATTCTTGTCAAGATAAATAAAAAGACGAGCGGTCGCCCGCTCGTCCATCCTGATAATGGCATTTCAGCCAAAGACTTAAAAAGCCTATATTCAATATATTATAGATATTTTATTAAGTCAACCATAAAACCTTATATTTTGCAATGAAAAACCCACGGCTTGCCGTGGGCTTTATAAGGTATTTAAGATTATTGTTGCGGTTGAGGTTCGGCAGGCTGCACCATATTTCCGTATTTCACGCGGTTTGCGACCTCATACAGAAGTTTCGGGTTGTCGGACATAATGCAATCCGCGCCGTTTTTAATGAGCGTTTCCATCTGGCTTGCCTCGTTGATTGTCCAGAACTGGCAGGCGATGCCGTACTTGTGCGCGTAATCGATGAACGACTTGCTGCCAAGGAACGGGAACCAATTCATATAAGGAATTTGCAAAACGTTGTATTTCACCGTGCCGAGGTCGCGGTTCATAAGGTAACTCAAAAAGATTTTCAGAACTTCAAGGATACCTGCGGAGCGGTTGATTTTGCCGTTGTACACGTTGGCGTTGAGATAATCGAAGTAATCGCTGATATCGCCGTTGAACGTGCCGACAACGACTTTGTCGAACATATTATACTTTTCCATAAGCGCGCAAAGTTGTTGCGCCGCGTATTTGCCGACCGCGCCTTTGTCCTTGATTTCGATGATATAGCGATATTGTTTGCCCGCATTTTCCGCCGCGACAATAACTTCTTCCAGCGTAACAACGCGTAAATCGTTTGCTTCTTCGACCGGCAAAGCGTTCAGGTCTTTGTAAATACGTTTGTCTTCAACCTGGACGCTGCCCCTTTCGTACGGGAACCAGTATCCGAAGTTCAACTCTTTGATTTCTGCAAGGTCTTTGTCGCGCGGCAACACGCCTTCTCTGCCCCAGACTTCGACGCTGTTTGTGGTGCGGTCGAAATTTTCGTCGTGAAGAAGGATAAGCTCGTTATCTTTCGTCAGGTGCAGGTCGAATTCCAGAATATCGACGTCGTAACCTTCGTTCATACTGTTCAGACAGGTTTTGATTGCCTTCATCGTGTTTTCGGGATCCTGTACGCCGCCTGCACGGTGAGCCGAACGCAAAAGCCCCGTCGTGTTGTAAACTATGTACGGATTATTGTTGTTGGTTTTCGCATACGAAACGCTGTCGCCTGTCGTTGTGACGTTCCCGCCGGGCGCGGTCAATGCAAACGCCGTTACCGAAAGAGCGACGACAAGCACTGCGATAATCGAAAATGCCGTAATCTTAAATATTGACTTTTTCATAACGTTTACTCCCTTTTTATATAAGTGTTAATTGTTTTACAAATTGAATTTTTTTACCACTTCGTCTTTCATCGCGGCAAGGTCTTTTTCCGCCGAATCGAAGGAATCTTCTTTCGTGGCAAGATAGATTTTGAGTTTCGGCTCCGTACCGCTCGGGCGGACGCACATCCAGCAGTCGTTTTCAAGCGTGTAAAGCAGGACGTTGGACTTCGGCAAAGTGATTTTTTCCTTTGTGCCGTCGCATTTCGTCGTAACGCCCGTAAGGTAATCGCTGAGCGCAAGGACTTTTTTGCCCTGAACCGACGAAATATCGCTTGTGCGGATATCGTTCATAATCTTGTTCATTTTGTCCATGGCGTCAATGCCGGTGAAGCCGAACGAGAATGCCCTTTCAAGGAAATATCCGTATTCCTTATAAATCTTTTGCAGCCTGTCGTAAACGCTCGAACCTTCGTTTTCTTCAAAGCAGGCAAGCTCCGCAAAGAGCATCGAGGCGACGACGGCGTCCTTATCGCGGGCGTGCGTGCCCGACAAACAGCCGTAACTTTCCTCAAAGCCGAACATAAAGGTATATTCGTGAGTCTGTTCCCACTCTTTTATTTTTTCGCCGATGAACTTGAACCCCGTCAACACGTCGAACACTGTCGCGCCGTAATCTTTTGCGACGACGTTTGCAAGCCTTGTCGTAACGATGGTTTTGACGACGGCGGCGTTTTTCGGAAGCGTTCCTTTGTCGCGGTTGCGCCTTAATATATAATCCATAATAAGAACGCCCGTCTGGTTTCCGTTCAGAAGGACGAACTCGCCCTTGTCGTTTCGTACCGCAACGCCCATTCTGTCGCAGTCGGGATCAGTGCCGATAACAACGGCGGCGTTGACCTTTTTCGCAAGCGCGACAGCCATCGACAGGGCGTCGGCTTCCTCGGGATTCGGCACGCGCACCGTCGAAAAGTCGGGATCGGGATTGACCTGCTCGGGAACGGTAACGACCGGCATACCCATTCTTTCAAGCATTGTCGTGACGGGCATATAGCCGCTGCCGTGAATGGGGGTGTAAACGATTTTCATTTTGTCGCGCTGCGCTCTTACGGCGTCTTCGGACAACATAAGTTTTTCGATTGCCGCAAAATAACGCTCGTCCAGGGATTTCCCGATGACGGTGATATTTTCGTACGTTTTGCCGTCGGCGTTTCTTATGTCGCTTTCGGTAATGCCGATTTTCTTATACGGCGCGAAATAATCTTTCTCTTCTTCGATAAACTTCACGACGACAGCCGTGTCTTCGGGCGACATCTGCGCGCCGTCTTCGCCGTAAACCTTGTATCCGTTGTAAATTTTGGGGTTGTGCGACGCGGTAATCATAATGCCCGCAACCGCGTTCAGATTGCGGATTGCAAAACTGCAAACGGGCACGGGGCGTACGTTTTCAAAAAGATATACGCGTATGCCGAAAGAATTCAGGACTTCCGCCGAAACAATCGCAAACTCCGTCGAAAAACGCCTTGTGTCATAGGACACCACGACGCCGCGACGCATCGCGTCTTCGCCCCTGCCGATAATATACCTTGCAAGTCCCTTCGTCGCACGGGCAACCGTGTACGCATTCATTCTGTTAATGCCTGCGCCGAGAACGCCGCGCATACCCGCCGTTCCGAATTCGAGTTCCGCCCCGAAACGGTCTTTTTGTGCGTTTAAGTCATCGGAAATCGCCGATAATTCCGCCTTTTCGTCGGCTGTCAATGCGCCCGATGCAAGCCAGTTTTTGTAGATATCTCTGTAATCCATAGCCTTTTTACGATTTTTAATCAAGTTGTCAACAATAAAATCACCCGATGTGGATAACTTTGTGGATAACTTGCCCCTATTGATATTTTACTGCATTAGTATTATATATGATAATGGAAGTAAAGTCAAATTATCCCCGCAAGTTGATTTTCTTTATTGTTATCGTCCGCCGCTTTTTTGGTGCCGCGCGCCACGACTTTTTGTTGCGATTTATAAAAGTCTTTCCGGATTTCCCTGCGGAACACGCATTCCCCGTTCATATACTTTTCCATTATTCCGCGACTTATCACGCCGTCCGCCCCCTCGGCAAGCACAAGTTCCTCGCCGACGTTCATCGTGTCGTCGTCAATATATTTCACGTCCCGCGGCGCGCTTCCCGTGATTTCCGACACAAGCCGCACTTCATAGTTCAACGGACTTCCGTATATTTCAACGTACAATTCGTCGTCTTTAACGTACGATTTAACGTATATCGGATACCTTCCGTCGTTTGCAAACTTAAAGTCGGTCATCGACGACACCATCGCGTCGAAACTTGCCGGCACGTATTTTACGGGGAGCGAGTGGCGCGATACGCCGATTATCGTAAGATCCGCATACAGCACGGCGTTGTATAAGGTCGTCGATACCTGACATACTCCCCCGCCGACGCCGCCCTGAAATTTGCCGTCCACGATGACCGGCGCTTCCAGAAATCCGTTGTCAAGTGTCCTTGCCCCGATTCTTTCGTTGAACGAAAAAACTTCGCCGGGGTTCACCGTCGCGCCGTTGAGTTTTTCCGCCGCGAGTTTTACGTTCGACTTTCTTGCGTCCGAACTTCTTTTGAACGCCGTCGAAAATTTCCCGCGAAGAAGCGTGTTTTCGCGCAAATCTTTTTCGGTGATTTCGGGATATAGCGCGTCGTACGAAACGCTTACTACGCTTTGCGCGTCGATTACGTTTTTCACAACGTCTTTGATAAGTTTATCGAAATCCGCCTTGCGCCCCATCACTTCGAGGACGTATTCAAACGTTTTTTCACCGTCCGGGTTGAACGTTACGCGGGCATTTTCAGGCGGCACGTATTTTTCGTTCGCCAGATTTTCAAGCGAGCGAAGAAGCGACGGAAAGGTTTTCAAAAGCGCGTCCTTTTCGGAATAACCTTGCCTTAAAAGTCCCGTCAGTCGTTTTTCAACGTTGAACCCGAACAGCCGCTTTAACGGCGGAATACCGTCGCCGTCGGCGGAAAAAGTCTCGTCAAAACATATCTCCGCCCCGTCCACGACGATGACTCGCATCTGCGTTTTCGGCTTTGCCGCAACGCTTACCGCGCATAAAAAAAGCAGTACGACCAAAATAATTCTTACCTTTGCCATACCGCTATTATGTGTATATATTAAGTTTTTACTTTCGGTTAAGGTTTTTTCACTCACAGTGCCATAGTGTTGCACGGAAAAAACACTCTCCCCTAAAAAGTCAGCATTTTGATATTTAACTTTCCCTAAAAAGTCAGAATTTTGATGGATTTTTGACGTTTCTTGGCAAGTTCTTACGAGGGCGCGTACTTGGTCGTACGTAACCGAGTAAGGTTTTGCCAAAAACTCAAAAAGGCGCAAAATTATGACTTTTTACAGGCCGAGTTTTTTGAGAGAGCGCATGTCAACCCTAGTACAATCGTACGTCGGCGATACGTAAAGGTTCGCGTCGTGCAGGTCCGTGCCTGCGGTCGTGATGAGATTATACTTTGCGGCAAGGCTCAAAAACCTTTTCGTGTCCGTTTCGTTGAAGGTGGAGTAATAACATTCAAGCCCGTCAAGTCCGTACGGCACCAGCCCCGCGACAAGAAGTTCCAACTTGTCTTTCGGGATATACACGGGGTGCGCGACAACCGCAACGCCGCCGTATTTTTTGATGAGTTTCACGCCGTCCATCGGGCGGAGTCGGTAGCCCGGAATATACGCTTTTTTACCGGAGCCCAAGTATTGATAAAAGGCGTCGGACACCGTTTTTGCAAGCCCTTGTCTTACCATTTCTTTGGCGACGTGGACGCGGCCGAGATTTGCGTTTTCAAAGTCGAGCGCGCTGTCGTCGAAAGGCACGTTAAGGGCGTGCAGTTTTTCGACGGTCTTATTTATTCTTTGACGTCTTAAATCCTTGACGTTTTCAAGCTCCTGCACAAAATCGGGGTTTTTGTAGTCGAAATTGTATCCTAAAATATGGATTTCGCAAACACTGTAACACGAAAGTTCGATCCCGGGGAGCACTTTCAAGCCGTATTTTTCGCCGGCGCGGATTGCCTCGTCAATGCCCGAAACGTTGTCGTGATCGGTAAGCGACATGGCTTCGATGCCGTCGTCGCGCTGGATTTTCACGACTTCTTCCGGCGTGAACACACCGTCGCTTTTAACGCTGTGCGTATGCAAATTTACTTTCATAATTCCCCCTCGGAAAGTTCCGCCGCGATGCCTTCGTCGTCGGTGGTAACCTTGTCAAGTTTCCTCTGAATAATCTGCGTGCGTTTCCCCGCCTTGTCGATTTCCGACGTAACCTCGCCGAGTTTCTTTTGGGTTTTTTCGATAATCTGACAGAACGTTCCAAAATCGCTCTTGAACGCGGCAAGCAGTTTATAAATCTCGCTTGAACGCTTTTCGATTTGCACCGATCTGAATCCCATTTGCAAACTGCACAAAAGCGCAGCGAACGTCGTGGGCCCCGCAAGAATAATGCGCTGTTTGTTCAGAAGTTCTTCGGACAATCCGCTTATTTGCATTGCTTCGGAAAACAATCCTTCGTTCGGAAGATACAGTATCGCAAAGTCGGTGGTTTTCGGCACGCGGATATATTTGTTTTTAATGCTTATAGCTTCCGTTTTGATTGTCGTCGCAAGGTTTTGTTTCGCCTTTTTAATATCGTCCTCGGTCTGTGCGTCGACGACGTGCTGATATGCCTCGAGCGGGAATTTGGCATCGACGGGAAGCATTACCTTTTCCGACGATTTTCCGGGCAGATTTATTACGAAATCGACGCGATCGGCGTTTTCGGACTTCGTAAGCGCGACGTTTTTGTCGTACTGTTCGGGCGCAAGCATTTGCGAAAGCATATTGTCAAGCAAAGCCTCGCCCCAGGTTCCGCGTCGCTTAATGTTGGAAAGCACGCGTTTAAGGTCGGACATTCCGCTTGTAAGGGTTTGCATTTCGCCAAAGCCTTTCGTGATTGCGTCGATTCTTTCGGACACCATCTGGAAAGATTTCTGAAAGCGTTGTTCAAGGTTTTCGTTCAGTTTTTCGTCGACGGTCGCGCGCATTTTGTCAAGCTGCTTTTCGTTGCTTTCGTTAAGTTCTTTCAGCGAGTTTTTGAGTTCCGTCGTGAGTGTCGCAAAGCCTTCGTAAACGTTCGTCTGCAACCTTTCGGTGCGCTCTTCTTCCTTTCGTACGGTGTCGAGAATGGCGGTTTGGTTTGCGTTCAGCGCGTTTTGAATGGACGTGTTTTGAAGCCCCATCGCGCTCAGCACGTTTTCCCTGGTGGTTTGCCCGTCGCGTGCGATTTCGCCCTTGATGACGTCGACGGTCGCCTGCCCGATTTCGACGGACGAGTCGTTCTTTTTCTTTCCGCCACGAATCGCAAGCGCAAGCACCGCAATAAGAAGTACGACGGCGACGACGCCCAGAACGAGTGCGACTATACTAATTGCTTCCATAGTTTAATCCCCTTAAATATTGAAGTTGCGATTCCCGCGTGCGACAGTCTTCGTGCAGGACGGCGTGTTCCAGAATTTTACGCATCGCCCAGGCGCGCTTGTCCTCGGGAATTTTCGTGCCGACAAGGTCGTTGCCGTCGACTTTCAAATCGGAATAAGCAAGCGGAGTGCCGTCGGTCAGCATCTCGCGATAAACCTTATTGATTTTTTCGGCGGACACCGACGTTGCCGACGCGTCGCCTTGGGACGCTTTTGCGTCCGCCCTTTTCAGCGCGATTATATCGTTGATAATTTCAAGGTTATCGACAACGAACATTCTGATTTTTTTCTCGCTTGTCAGCCCGTCGATGTCGTACATGTGCGTGTCGATAAGCCGCAGAATTTTGTTCACGTCTCTATTCGACATTTTCAGCCCGTCGCGGCCGAGAATTTTTTTGGCGATTTCCTGTCCCGTTTTGGCGTGCATATGCATATTGCCGTATTTTTGCACCGAAAGCGGTTTTCCGACGTCGTGCAAAAGCCCCGCAAGACGTAAATCGGGCGGACAATAACGCACCGTCTCGATAAGATGGTTGAACACGTCGTAAACGTGAAAGTCGGGACGTTGTTCCATACCCTTTGCGGCGGAAATGCCGGGCAGAATATATTCGAGCGCGCCGATTTCGTCAAGCACGCGAAGTGCTTTTACTTCGCTGTCTTTCGTCCTGTCCGACGGATATTTTCTGTCCGCGCGCAAAATCTTCAAAAATTCCTCGCGCTTTCTTTCGCCCGAAATATCTTTCAGAAGATGCACTGATTTTTTTGCGCCGTCAAGGGTTTCTTCGTCGATGTCGAAGCCGAGTTCCGCGGCGATTCTTACCATACGCAAAATACGCAACCCGTCCTCGGAAAAAACCTTTTCGGGCGATTGCGTCGTCCTTAAAACGTGTTTGTACAAATCGGGAATTCCGCCGGTGTAATCGACGTATTCCGCCGTGTCGATGCTGTAATATATGGCGTTTACCGTAAAATCGCGGCGCAGCGTGTCCTTTTCGATGTCGCGCGTGAAAATTACGTCCGACGGCGTATGCGCGCCCGAATTTACGGGATAACTGTCAATGCGGAAAGTCGTGTATTCCGCCTGAAAACGCCTGTCTTCGCGGCTCAGAATTTTGACCGTGCCCAGTTTTTTGTTGAAATCTTTTAAGAAAAATTCCGTGTTGGAAAGCGCGGTCGCAAGTTCCTGCACGGTGTATTCCGCCGCAAGGTCGACGTCGCTCACGGGAAGTTCCAATAAAGAATTCCTGACGTAACCGCCGACGATGTAAAGCGACGGCAGATAATACGACAGAATTTTCAGTTTTCTCGGAAGTCTGATATCCATTTTTTTATTTGTTTTCGTAAACCCACGGCGCAAGTACGCAAACGTCTTTCAGCGCGCGGTAGTCTTCGTTGTAGTCGAGCCCGTATCCGATGACGAATTCGTTGGGAATTTCAAAAAGTTTATAGTCGGGAACAAGGTCAACCTTTCTGCGCGCGGGTTTATCGAGAAGCGTGCAGATTTTAAGCGATTCGGGCTCGCGGCTCAGAAACACCTTTTTAAGGTAATTGAGAGTGATGCCCGTGTCCACGATATCTTCGACGATGATTACGTTTTTGCCCGCAATCGGCGTCGAACAGTCTTTGATAAACTTGACTTCGCCCGTCGAGACCGTGCCTTCGCCGTAACTCGAAACCGCGATGAAGTCAACCTGCGCGTTGACGTCGTATTCGCTGATTTCCCTGACAAGGTCGGCGAAAAACATAAACGCCCCGCGTAAAACGCAAATGAACAGAACGTCTTTGCCCTTATAGTCGTCGCCGATTTTTTTCGCGACATCTTTCAGTCTGTTTCTGACGTCTTCGTGCGTGATTAAAACTTTTTCAATTTCTTTGCCGTACATTTAATTGTCCTCCGATGTAATTTCGAAAATATATTCGGGTTTTGTGTTTTCGTTGATTTTTACCTTGTCGGAAATTTCCGTGCCGACGACGATAAGTACGTCTTTGCCGATTGCGACAAGGGGTATTTTGTCCCTTTCTCTTTTGGGGATTTTTTTGTCGGTGAAATAATCGCCGAGTTTTTTCGTGCCGCCTGAAAACTTTGTGAAAACGTCGCCGTCTTCGCGCGTGCGGATTACCGCGCCCGCGGGCACTTTCGACAGGTCGAAAGTAAGCGTTTTTACGCCGTCCTTGCTTTTCGCGGTTTTGTCGATTATCACGGTTTTGTCCAAAAACGCGACTTTACCCGTCGCAAACGGCGTTGTAAAGGCTTGTTTCTGCTTGGATTTTGAAAAAACTATCTTGTCGTATTCTTTCGTGACGACGACGCCGTAAGGCATATCGACGCTTGCGCCGTTTTCTTTTTGCAGCAAATCGAGAATGATGAGAACGTGCTTTTCTTCCACGTCCTTTTCAACATTGAGCGCCGAAAACGCGTTCCTTATCGCACGCTTCAAAAGGAAAACGGGCGGGTTTTTCACGTCGATTCCGACGCTATCCTTCGAGATTTCAAGCGGCAGATCGAGCGTACTTAAAAACTCTTCCGTGTCGGCGGCAATGCGCGAAAGTCTGTTGAGGCTTCCCGTCGCGTCGCTGGCGCGGTTCAGAAGCGGCATAATTTCATTGCGTATTAAATTTCGGGTTTTGTCGTTTTCGAAATTGGTTTCGTCCACGACGTACGGCACGTCGTATTTTTTTTGGAAGTCGAGTATTTCTTCCTTCGACACGTCAAGGAGCGGACGGACGTATCCGCGCGTTTCCTTTTGCATGCCCGAAAGCCCTTTTATGCCCGTGCCGCGGATTATACGCATCAATACCGTTTCCGCCTGATCGTCCTCGTGATGAGCGAGAAATACCTTGTCGCAATCGCCGTCGATAAGCAGTTTTTGGAAAACTCCGTACCTTAAAGCCCTTGCGGCTTCTTCTTCCGTCTCGCCAAACTCTTTCGCGCGGCGCAATGAATCGACCTTGAACGTGCGGCACTCTATGCCGTGCGAACGTGCGAAATCCGCCACGAATCTGCTGTCGTTTTCGGACGACTGCCCCCTTATTCCGTGTTCGATATTAACAATGAAAAATGAAAAATCCGTCGATTTTTTCGCTTCGATAAGAGCGCGCAAAAGCACCATCGAGTCAACTCCCCCGCTGACGCCGACGGCAATTCTTTGATTTTTCGCTGCCTCCGAAACGTTTTGGATAATCTTTTCTTTCACGAATAAAATTATACTATCATCCGCGTTAAAAAACAATAATTTTATTAAATATATATTATTAAATGCGCGAAAAGATTTTGACCGTCAAAACCGTCGCGTCGTCGCTTGCCCCGTTTTTCACGGCCGCGTCGAGTATTTTCGACGACAAAACTTCGGGATTTATCCGCCTTTCTTCGTCAAGAATTTCCGCGATTTCGCCGCCCGTCGTAACGTCGGTAACGCCGTCGGACAGCAACACCGCAACGTCGTTTTCGGACAATACGCGACGGGTGACGAAAGGCTGCACGTTTTCGACCACACCCATCGGGAGCGCGTTTCCTTCAATAATTTCAGGCTCGTCACCGCTTTTAATCACCGTGAAAGTCGCGCCGAGTTTAATGAAGTTTACCGCGCCCGTGTTAAGGTTCAGCACCATAATATCGACCGCGCTGAACCCGTCGCCCGTGGCGTGCCGCGTCAGTATTTTGTTGGACACTTCCATCACGACATCTTCCGAAAACCCCGCTTCAAAGAAGTTTTCGATTGTCTTAACTGCCCTTTCCGACAAATCGTTTGCATTTTTGCCGCTGCCCATTCCGTCGCCGACGGCAAACAAAACGCGGTTTTTCGACATGCGCCTGACAAGAATCACGTCACCCGAAACGTCGTTGCCACGGCGGCTTTTTCCCGCATTGCCGTAAACGAAATCGTATCGCGGCGCGGGCGACAACACTATCCCCGCGTATCCGTCGGTCGCGTCGCTTTCGTGCGTTTTTTTAAGGCGCACTTTCATAATGCGCGACACTTCTTCGACAATCGCTTTTTTGTCGGCGTCTTCCTTTTTGACGACAAGCGTTACGTCAACGTCGGATTGCTCGCCGCACACCAGAACTTCCTTGCAATCGACGCCGCGCCTTGTGAGTTCGTCGGAAATTCTTCTTTCCCTTCGCCCGTCGAAAGACAGCGGCCGCTTGAACTCGTCCCCGAGGTTATCAAGGACTTCCGCGACGCCGCCCATTTCCGCGGCAAGGAGAGCGCGGTTTTTGTCGGCTTCTTCCGCCTGTTCGCCCGCGCACTCGATTTTAATCAGGCGATCGTTCACCGCGCCGATAAGTCCGTTCAGTTTTTTGCACCTGCTTGTAATAAACGGTGGCATATCGATTATCGTGGCTTTGCCCTTTTTCATCGACGCTTCCACAACGTCGTTAAGTATTACGCCGGTATCTCCGCCAAGCGAGCGGAAACAGTTGTTCGCGTTCTCGCATCTTCCGCAAAAATTCGACGCAACGTCGTATGCGACCGCTTCCGGGGATACTTCGGTTTTCCCGCCGGACTCCGCCGACAAAAGGTTTTTCATATCTTCGAATACGCCGGCAAGCGAATACAGCCGTATCGACGTTTCCCGACGGTTTTTGTTGACGACGGATTTTCCGACCGCCGTGTAACTTATTCCCGACGACGACAACATGGTTTTGTATTTTCTTGGGACAAGTACGTACGAAAACGCGCCGACGAATATCGAAACCACATTGACGTAACCGTATCCCGAAAACGTGTCGAGAAAGAAAAGCGAGAACGTGAACACGACGGTCAGTGCGAACGCGCACGCCGCCTCGGGCAGATTTTTGAACGCGGCGGCAACGCCTGCGGTAATCATTATCACGGCGAAAACGCCTGCCGAGCCCCCTTGAAGACTTGCACCGAGAGCAACCGAAAGCCCCGTAACGAGCGCGCCCTGAACGCCTTGAAACGCATACGCCGAAAGCATCAGACAAAACGCAAAAAACGGATATAGCAGGTTGAAATTCCTTATTTTTATCGTGAATAACGACAGCGAAAGCATTCCGACGGCGACGATAAGCGATATCCTTTCGTCGACGGTCAGACGATACCGAAGTCCCCTGACAACGACGGCGTTCAGCGCGGTCATCAGCACGTAAGCCGCGACAAGCGTTATCACCGACGACAAAATCGGCGCGTATATTTCGCCGTTTACCATAGAAAACGCAACGCGCGGCACGCACGACAAAAGCGTAACGATAAGCGCGGTCGTCCTGTGCATCGGACGATTTAATTTGTGATATACGAAATACGCCGCGATAAACAACACCGCGGGCGTTACCGCGACGACAAGCCCGACGTACGAGAAATCTTTCAGTAAACACGCCGCAAGATACATTGGCGCAAGCAATATAACGTTCCGCCGTGAAAATACCAGCGCGGAAAACACCGCAAGTCCGAGTGGTCGCAACCCGCCCGCGGCTTCCGCGTTTTCAAAAAGTAACAAAATTACAAGGTCGCAAAAATATCTTATAATATCGTTGCGCCTAAGCGAAATCCTTTTCATATTAAAAACGCTACGCCGTCCCGCGCGCAAAAAAATTCCGACGCACGAAAATATACGTCGGAATTAACTTAAAAATATCGAATTTTGTCGGATTAAAGTTTCTTTGCGGAAACAAGTTTTTTCGCGTCTTTTTTGGCGACAAGAATAACCCGTCCGACCATCGACTGCGTTTTCACGACGCCTATGTCGCGGCTGTCCTGCGAAACCGCGCGATTGTCGCCCAGCACAAACATTTCGCCGTCGCCCACCGTCCACTCGTCGGTAACGCCGCGCGGGAACGTGTTGCCGAGGGCGTAACTTTCGTCAAGTTTCTTTCCGTTCAAATAAACTTTCCCGTCCGAAATTCTTACGGTATCGCCCGAAACGCCGATGACGCGTTTTATCCATTGTTCGGTTTTCCCGCCGCTTTCGTGCATGAAAACGACGATGTCGCCGCGGCGCGCCTTTTTGGTTCTCAGAAGAAGAGCCTTGTCGCCGAGCGTGTCCTGCCGTCCGAAAAACAGAACGTCGAACGCGGTATCCTGTCGTATGACGTCGAAGTGCGAGGAATTGTATTCGGCGTCGTCATACAGCCCGACGCTTTTCCCGCCGTATAAAGTATCGTCCATGCTCCTGCCCGAAATCCGTGTTACGTCAAACGCCGCGCCGCTGATAATGCTTGCGGCGATAATGGCGCATATTATCACAATCAGGACTTGCGCTGTCGATTTTGTGCGATTAAGTTGTTTTTTTGCGATATTGTCTTCCATCAAATCCACAGAATGTTGTTGAACAAAACGTTTTCGGCGTCCTTGATTTTCATAATTTTTACAAGTCGCCAATCTTTCAGCGTTTTCCTGTCGGCGGTTTTGAAATCGGAAATTTCAAGGTTGAAACGCTGCCACTTCTTGCTTTTTTCAAGATGCAGCACCGAGGTGTATTTCGTAACGGTATTCTCCGCCGTGTACATAACGATACGGACGTTGCGTTTTTCTTCCGAATACGCTTCCAGCTGCAATATGTAGTCCTCGTTGCGTATCGACGACGTTTCCGGCGGCTCCACGTCGTAGGTGCAAAGTCTGCCTTCGGTTGTCATAAACCCTTTGAGCCCGAGCGGCCCCGCTTTGATTTTCAACACGTCGTTGTCGACGACGGGGCTGAAATTTTCAACCGAAAACGGCACGGTGGTCATCTCGTTGTTGTAAAGGATTCTTTCCGTCGTTTTTGCGTCCTCGTCGTAGTCGTTAAGGGACACTTTCGTAAGGTCCATCATCAATTCCTGCGTTGAAAGCACGATCCCGTTTTTGAGCGTAACGTTTGCAAACACAAACAATATTTTGTTTTCTTCGGCGGGATGCAGCTCGCACAAAACTTCTTCGTTATTAAGCAGCACTGGCTTTTCGCACTGTTCCCATCGTCTGAACGCGGGGGTGATTTCGTCGGTGGAATAATAAACTTCGGTTTTCGCCATATCGCCGATGTCTGTCACGCTTACATAAAGCCTGCCGTCGCTGACGTACGTCTTGATTCCGGGGCGAGGCAACGTTTTTTCCGTGCCCGCAACGACGCTTTTTGCAAATTCTATCGCTCCCGTGAAATTCTGCAAAGAAATGCTCACGTTCGTCCCGACCGAAAACGACGAAAACTTTTTATTGTGCGGAACAAGGTTGAACAAATCGGACAGCCTGTCGATATCCGCATAAGAACTGTTCGTGCCGAGCACGCAATATACGGGACAGGTCAGCATGCGCGCGTAAGCCTGCGTCGACATACCGGCAAGATAACATTCCCACTCGTCCGAAAACTGCGTGGTGGGATTGGAATCGTATTTCGGCTTGTTGAAAAACTCCGTAAATCCGTCGGCGCCCACGGGGATAACGCACGAAACGCGCCCGTCGATGCCCGCGACTTTCCAGGCAAGTTGCCCGCCTTCGAGATTGCCGATCAGGAAAAAGTTGTTTTTGTCGACGTTGCTTTCTTCAAACGCGAGCGTTATCGCGCGGCGCACAACCTTCATCCACACAAACCAGGGCGACATATCCGCCTGGCACGGACTGTATGCAAGTTCCTTATTCTCGGAAAAATTGCAGTACGAAAGGCTTTCTGGATATTCGGTAAAAACCTTTTTCTTGGGCGATCTTCCGGCGAAATCGACCGCGATGATATTGAACCCGGCGTCGACAATCAGATCAAAAAACGCCGTGCGCTTTATCGACGACTCCCCGCTCGGGAGATATAAAAACGTCGGCGCGACCTTGTTTTTTTGCACAACAATGTTCGCATACGCGCGAATTTTCCCGTCGGCAACCGTTTCCGCGGTGAAAGACACTTCTTTCGAAACGTATTTTTCGTTGTTTTTCACGCCGTTTACGACAACGTCCAGCGGCTCGGTCGTGGGATTGTAGCCTTGCCAGAGCGTCATCGGCGTCATTAACTTATATTCCATATCTGCTATTATACATTTTATTTGCGCTTATTGCAAGCAATCTTAAAAAATCGTCGTCTTTCACAAATCGCGCCCCTTTTGCATAAAATTTATCGGAGGTGCGACGATGGACGACTTTGCTTTCCCCGACGAAGAAAACCTGCTTAAAATGCAGAAAGAATACGAAAAAGTATTGGGCGGAAAAAACGTTGTTTCGTCGCTTTCGTTGTCGAAAAACGGCGGCTGTCGGAACAACTATTTTTTGAAGACGCTGATTTTGGCGTTGACGATAAGTCGGATTCTGTTCAGATAGTCGCCATTTGGGGATTCGTCTTTGAAATCCCCGAAACTTTTTTCGTAAAGCTTATCGAAAAGTTCATAAACGTCGACGCCGCGCGCTTTGCACTTCTCAAACGTCGCGACAATCTTTTTTTCGACGACTTCTTTCATCGCGGCGGCGATTTTTTCGGTCAAATATTCCGGAATCTCGTCAACCGAAAAATATTTTCCAAGCCCGTCTTTTTCCGAAATACGGGCTTTTATTTCGACGTCGGCAAAGACGCTCGGCACGCCGCCGTTTACTTCCGTTTTGTATTTCGTTTTTTTGCTTGTTATCTGCAACCCGAAAATCTCGCCGTCGACGCTCACCGTTTCGCCGCCCTTTTTAAGGTCGTACTTCATATAATTTATAGCGACGGTGTCGTCCTTTTCAAGAAGCATCGCGCTTTTTCCGTTTATGAACAGCGCAAGTTTCGAGTAGTCGTATTCGTAAACGTCCCCGCTTTCGCCCGAGCCTTTATCGACGTCGTTTTTGTCAATCTTTTTTGCGGATATGCTGACGACGTTCGCCACCCCCGTCCTTGACAGATACCCGCTGAAAAAGTCCTTTACGTTCGTTGAAATTATCGACGCGTCGTCGGTTGCGGAATGCAAAGTCTTTTGCATTTGAAGCGCGCTGAGAGTCGTCATAACGGGCTTTGTTTTCAAAAGTTCTGCCGCGCTGTTTTCGGCAACGGCGATTATCGCAAGTTCCGGCACGGCATAGGTTTGCACAAGGTAATTCACGCTCGGAAAAGTTTGTTCTGTCAAAAACATATTTCCCAAAACAATAAGATTACACTGACTTAACGACACTTTTAACCCCGTTTTTTGCGAAATCTCGCCGATTGCAGCGTCAAGCGTTTTCCCTGTTCCGGAAATTAGAGCAAAGCCGTCCGACTCGCCCTGTCCGCCGCCGCTTTGCGATTTCGGATTGATTATTTCACAGGATACGGCGTATCCTTTTTCCGTCTTGTCGATGCCGAGTCCCACAACGATTGCCCGCTCCGACAGCGCGGTTTCAGGCACGACGCGCAGATAACAAAGCGCGACGGCAAAAACGATAAGGAATGCGATTATCGCCTTCTTATGATTCCGACTCACCGACAGCCTCCTTCGCCGGCGCGATTTTTGCCGACTTTCTTTTTCTGACTTCCGCATAAACGATAAGCGCGACAGGCAGGACGTAGTTTGTCGCGGCGACGTACCACCTTGCGCCGCCCGTCACGAAATCAAGCGTGTTTCTTATATCCTTTTTCAATATCGTCATTGCGCCGACGCCGATAACCGTAAGGACGATGACGATATTCTTTTTCCCTTTGAAAAGGTTTTTGAGCGCCTCTCCCGACGCCCAAAGATACGTCGAAATATAAATGACCGCAAGCATAAGCCACACGATTATGCCCGTCCAGTCAAGCCTGCCCAAAACGTCTGAAAACTGGTTGAACCCCGCGACTTTCACGACAAGGTTGACGACGTATTCGCTTGCGTTTCCGTAAATCGCGTTCATCAGCACGAATCCGATTATCACGAATCCCGCCGACAACCCGTACATCAACGACGTCGGATTCCGTTTGGACGGCTTAATGCTTAAAAACAATAAGGGCGTCGCGTCGCCGAACCACATGAAAAACTTGTCGCCACGTTTTAACACGTCCGAAATTTCCCCGTCGATAAACGGCAGGTTTTTTGAAATATCGAGATACACTTTCAGAAAAACGAGATTCAGCGTGAATACCGTGAAAATAAGAAACGACGATATTTCCGCCGTGCGACCTATCGTTCTTATGCCCTTTGCCGCGACATACCCCGTCGTAACGAGCAGCGCGACGACAACGCTGCCCGTGCCGATGTCTTCAAAAATGGATTCCGTCGTAAACGCCGCCGTTCCCGCCGTCGCCATAAACGTTTTCATAAAAAAGTTGACGAAAAGCATTGCCCCCGCGACCTTGTAAAACACGGTGTCTTGTATCGCTTCCTTTCCGCCCGTTGCGACGAATTTATATACGACGAAAAATTGAGCAGCGTCCAGAAGAAGATACAGTAAAAGCACGAAAAGATTGTTCGTGCCGACAGCCTGTCGCATAAGCGGCGGCAACCTCGACACCCGAAAAGTCAGACACGTCGCGAACGCAAGCAGCGCGAATTGTCTTGTATAAATTAAATTCCGATTATCTGTCACGGCGCATTCTCCTTCTGTTTTTCGTCGGCACGGAATACGGCCGCTTTTCAAACGACAACAGGTTTTCCTTTGCGACGGCGTCCTTGAAATCGGCGGTTATCATCGGCGCGAACGGCGCAAGATAAGGCGAGCCGAAACTGTCCAGTCCGCACAAATACGCGATAAGCCCCATCGAAAACACGACGATGCCGAAAAGCCCCAGAATACTTCCCGTAATCAGCACCGCAAGCCGCAAAATGCTGAAAGTATCCACAAGGTCGGGCACGCAGTTTATGCCGATTGCCGAAATCGCAATCACCAGCACCGTCGGACTGCTTAAAAGCCCGGCGTTTACCGCCGTTTCGCCGAGAACGATTGCCCCGACGATCGAAAGCGCGGTGCCGACGTATCGCGGCATACGGACGCTTGCCTGATTCAGCACCTCGAAAAGCGCAAGGACAAACAACATTTCCATCGGCGGCGTGAAAGGTATCCCCGACACGCTGTTAAGCAGGGATATGAGAAATTTCAGCGGCATCAGTTGATAATGATATTCCTGAAACGCGACGTAAAGCCCCGGCAGCAACACCGCCATAAACGCGCCGATAATCCTGATAAGCCTTAGCATCGTGGCGCGCTTGTTCTGGACGTAATAATCGTATCCGTCCTGAAAACTTTCCAGCAAAATGTAAGGATAAGTTATGACGACGGGCGTGCCGTCGATGAAAAGCGCAACCCGTCCTTCCAGAATTTTTGCGCTGACGATGTCGGGTTTTTCGGTCATTCCCGACTGATTGAAAATGCTGCCCGCATGCTCGCAGACAAACCGCGACACGTATTCCGCGCCGATTATGCCATCGATGTTTATGGATTTGATTTTTTCGGATATTCGCAAAACAACGTCTTTATCGACAATATCGTCAATGTAAACCATCATAACGGTTGTATTTCCGTATTTTCCGACGGTGAATTTTTTCACTTTCAGCCGCGGCGATTTTATGCGCCGTCTGACCAGCGACACGTTTGTTTTGACTTCTTCGGTAAATCCTTCGCGCGGGCCTTTGATTACGGTTTCGGTGGGCGGCTCCGCAACGGCGCGGTGCGGGTAGTTCCGAAGGGAGATTTCGTAAAGTTTCTCCGCCCCGTCAAGCGCAAGTACCAGATCACCGTTTGCGACGCTTTGTCCCGCCGCGGTTTCTTCGATTTCCTTGATTTCTTCGCCATAGGGAAGTTTCTTTACGTCATCGAGCGTCACACCTGCCCACTTCATTGAAAGCAAGGGCTTCACAACGCTTTGTTCCAGCAGCAATTTGTCGCTCATTCCGTCGACGTAAAGCAACGCGCCCGCCGCGCCGTCTGCCGAAAAATCGCGCGCGATAAAGTCGTCGGACGATACGTCGGCTTTCAGTTTTTCGATTACGTCTGCGCTTTTGATCATAATATCGTATTTTTGCCTTAATCCGAAATATAAAACCCGCGCAATAAAAAAACCGTCTTCCGACGGCTTGAAAATTTTCGTTTTTCGTTTTTATTCTTCTTTTATTACCGATATGCTTACGACGCCGCTTCTTAAAACGGACACGCCGTCTTCTTTCATCACGACAAGCCCGAAGTCGTCGTCGATATCAAGAACGCGCGCCTTATACGTGCCGAATAAATCCCGGACATTTACGTCCTTCCCCGTGAGATACGATTTCTCGCGGAAGGTTTTCAGGGCGGACTTTCTGTCAAAGTTTTCATATTCGTCCCGAAGGTTTTTTACAAGCGCGCCGATATATTCCGCGCGTTTGTCGACGAGAAGATTCAACGAGCCCGCGACGTCTTTTATGTCGTCGGGGAAACCGTCGTCGGGATCTTGCAGGTTCGTGCCGATGCCGATGACTTCTCCGGTGACGCTTTCGGATATTACCCTTTCCGCCAGAATCCCCGCAACCTTTTTGTCGAAAAGATATACGTCGTTCACCCACTTGATAAAGGCGGGACTGCCCGAAAACTCCTCAACGGTGCAGGCGGTCGCAAGCGCGGCGATTATCGTGACGTACGGTTTTTTGTCGTCAGACGCGTGCAGAGCGACGCTGACGTACGCCCCCGTTTCGTCGGGCGAATAAAAGGATTTTCCGCTGCGCCCTTTGCCCTTCGTCTGTCTTTCGGCAACGACCGTTGCAAAGTCGCGGCAACCGTTTTTCAGCATCTCTTTCGCGACGTCGTTGGTGCTCTCGGTTTCTTTCAGGACGACGGCGCGGCTTACCCCTGCCATCGCAAGCGAAAACGACGTCTTGTCGCAAAACGACGGCTTTCTATTTTTCATTTTCCTCATTTTTCGTCAGCAATTTTTGCTGGCGTTTCCTTTCGATATATACAAGCGAGTACGGACGAAGTTTTGCGCTTTCGACGCTCTTTTCGATTGCAAGCGTGATGACAAACAGGAAAAGCAGCCCGTTGGGCGTGTAATAAAACACGTCGACCATTCCGTACAGCCAAAACACTGCGTATCCGAAAAGCATAAACCACTTTTCAAGGCTGACGTTCGTAAGGAACGCGCGAAGTCTCGAAACTTCCAGATTTACCCACGCCAAAAAGCCGACGATGCCCGTTGCGGCAAGTGCCTGGAAAAACGTGGAATGATACCAGTACGGCGTATATCCGTCGGATTTTCCGCCGTTGTGTCCGCCGAGATAGTAATCGAACCCGGTGCCGAAAATCGGATTTGCCTTAAAATTCTTCCAGGCGTCTTTCCACAGCGGAATACGTCCGTTTTCGTCCAGGGCTTTTCCCATAAATATGCCCAACGAGTCGTAAATGACGTCGGCTTTCGCCATCAGAACGACGATCGTTACCGCCATCAGCACGCCCGTCGTGATTATCATTCTGCCGCGGAATTCGCTTTTGTAAATCGCAAGGCCGAACGACGCAACAAGTCCGAACGCGCCGAAAAGTATCGCGCCACGGCTTGCCGACGCAAATATGAAAAAGTATTGCACGACGGCATAAATCAGATACAACGGCGAATATTTTCCGTTTTTCACGGCGAAATACAACGTCGCGGGCATCATCATCGCCAAAATTATGCTGTAATTGTTCGGACCGCCCCAGCCGAGTTCGACGTCTTTTTTCACAAATCCGTCGATAACCGCCTTGAATCCGCCGCCACGCATCGCATAATATACGATAAGTTGCAGCACGATGACGACGCTTGACGCAAACATCAGAAATAAAAGGTGATTCAATACCCTTTTGCCATCTTCGCCGCCCGATATCGTCGCCGAGAAAAAGACGTAACCAAGCGCCAGCATCACGCACAACGCGCCGACAACCGTCGCATATAAGCCGTGCTCGGAAAAGTTCAGATACCTTTCGCCCCTTGCAATCCCCGACAGCATCGCCGTCGCGCAGAACGCAAGTATGGCAACCGTCGTCGCCGTTACCGTTTTATAACTCATAAAGCGGAAATTCGGGCGGAATCTCACAACGTTTACGACAATACCAACAACTATGAAAAGCACCGCCGCGATAAGCCCCGCCATACCTTGAAGTTTGTGTCGATTTGCGCCCAGTATGAACAGGAACGTCCAAAGTATCGTCGTTACCGGCAACGTGTCGCGACATAAACATAAGATTATCCCCGCAAGCACCGCCGCGATTATAAAGCCCGCAACCCAGCCGCCGGTAATCCAGCATATGAATACGATTGCAAGCCATACCCAGACGAATTCCTTAGATTCAAAAATCTTTGCAGCATTTTCTTCCCTGAAAAACGATTTGATTTTATCCATATTGTCTCTCTTTTGCGTTTTTAACAATATATCTATTATAACATATCAACCGATTAAGTCAAGGTTACGCCGCGGCAGAAAAAATCCCGACGCCGAAAAGGAAATAACGGAATTTTTTCAAAATAAACCGCGAAAATCGTTGACAAGTCGGGTTTTGTATTATAGAATAGTCGTGCTATCAAGGTAGCAACAATATTCCTCCTTAGCTCAGCGGTAGAGCATTCGGCTGTTAACCGAAGGGTCGTCTGTTCGAACCAGACAGGGGGAGCCAAAAAAACTGACTACATTTTTGTGGTCAGTTTTTTTATACTGCACCGGTGGGGTTCGGACAGACGACACGCCGCAGCATTTTTGTGCAACAAAAAGCGCACGAAGGGGTTGCCGCGTTAAGAAACAGCACAGTGCGCTGTTTTAGCGATAGCAACGGGCATTTGCCCCGAGAGTTCGAACCAGACAGGGAGCCAGGAAAAAGCCAAGTCAAAGCGACTTGGCTTTTTCAATGAAATTCGCTTGCGCGAGTGAAATCACTCTTTGAGTGATGAAATCTCACTTCGTGAGTTGATATCTCGCAAAGCGAGGATAAGGAATAAAAAGCGAATTTCCTTTCACCGTGAGCAACGCGAACGATTTCATCGCAAGTGAAACGCGCGTTTTCATTTTTTCAACGCAAACCTTTCATATGAAATTTTACCTTTTAAAAATTTATTCATACGACAACATATAACGACAGCAGGGTTTATTTTTATGCGGCAATATCTTTTTAATTGCAAATAATAATAAAAGGTGGTATAATGCCTGCAAACAGCGGAACAAAATTGGTTGAATAAAAACCCCGTCGCTTCGCAAAAAAGAGTTTACGTCGTTAAAACAGGTGTGTAAAATGGCAATTGAGAAAGTAAGAGCATATTTTGAACAATTCGGAATCGCCGATAGAATCAAGGAATTTCACGAGTCGAGCGCAACCGTCGAGCTTGCCGCGCACGCCCTTTGTACAGAGCCGTGCCGCATTGCGAAAACGTTGTCTTTTATGCTGGGCGACAAAGCGATTTTAATCGTTACGGCGGGCGACGCGAAAATCGACAATCACAAATATAAGTCCTTCTTCGGCGCGAAAGCCAAAATGCTGAAACCAGAGGAAGTGAACGACCTTATCGGACATGGTATCGGCGGCGTTTGCCCTTTCGGTATCAACGACGGCGTCACGGTATACCTTGACGAATCGCTGAAAAGATTTAAGACGGTTTTCCCCGCCTGCGGCAGCAGTAACAGCGCAATCGAACTCACGATTCCCGAACTTGAAAAGTACTCAAACTTTGTCGAGTGGATTGACGTTTGCAAGATATAAATTTCCGAAAACACAAAAACGACTCGCAATAGCGAGTCTTTTTTATAACTTTTTTTATGCCAGCCAGCAGGGGTTCGGTTGCAAGGCAACGCGTGCAATAGCACGCAGAATTCCTTATGCAAATTAAAAAGACTCACAAAATAGTGAGTCTTTTTGGTGTACCATAAGGGATTCGTAGCCGACAGGCGTAATAGCGAAGTGAACGAGTTTACTCGTATAAACGGAGCGCCAGCCCGCAGGGGTTCAGTTGCAAGGCAACGCGTGCGATAGCACGCAGAATCCCTTGTGCTAATTAAAAAGACTCACAAAATAGTGAGTCTTTTTGGTGTACCATAAGGGATTCGAACCCCTGGCCTTTTGGTCCGTAGCCAAACGCTCTATCCAGCTGAGCTAATGGTACTTACTTTTTAAGCAATGGTAATTATAAGCGGTTATTTTTGATTTGTCAAATCTTTTTGCTTTATTTCAAAAATAATAACGCCTTTCGTTTTTTAATCAAATCTCAGAACAATTCTTTACGGGCGTTCGTTTATTGACTTTTTGCATAGTTAAGTCTATACTTTATAACATAATGGAAAAGATCAAGTCATGGCACAGGCTGGACAACTCCGGAAAGATATATCCGTTCAACCTGAAAAGCAACATACAAAACCTGTTCAGAATATCGGCGATTATGCGCGACGACGTCGATCCCGTCGTGCTTCAAACCGCCCTGCAAAACTCGATAAAGCGATATCCGTATTTCAACGTATGTTTACGTCGCGGGATTTTCTGGCATTATTTGGAAGAACTTGACGGAAAGCCCGAGGTCGTGCCCGATTCCGACTACTTAATCAAAGACATCGACAGCATCGAAACGTACGGATATAATTTCCGCGTATCCTATTTCAACAACAAAATCTCAATCGACTGTTTCCACGCCCTTTGCGACGGAAACGGCTGCATGGAATTTTTCAAAACGATACTTTTCGAATACGTCCGTCTTTCAGGCGACGACGTGGATCCCGAGGGCAAAATCAGGCTGCCCGAGAGCGAGCCTTTGCCCGACGAAGCGGAAGACGGATTTTTGAAATACGCGCAAAAAGTGAGCATTTTCCACCTTAAAGGCGTGAAGGACCTGCAAGGCAGCAAAGCGTACACTTTCCCCGACGCCAGATTCGACTTCAAGGGAAGCGGCGTTATCGAGGGAACCGTTGACACGGCGAAACTCCTTGAACGCGCGCACGCATATCACACAACCGTAACGGTGTATTCGGCGGCAGTTCTCATAAACGCGATTTACAAGGCAAAAATCACAAAGCCCGACGGAAATCCGCCCATTGTGCTTTTCGTGCCGATAAATCTCAGAAAGCCTTTCCCGAGCCGCACTTTGCTGAACTTCTCGTTGTTCTCACGCGTGGGCGTCGACGTCAACGACACGCCGTCGTTTGAGGAAATAATAAAGCGCGTCGAAACCCGCCTGAAAAAGGACACCGAAAAAGAAGTTTTGCAAAACAAAATCAACGTGACCGCAAAAACGGAACGTCTGTTTTTGTTCCGCATACTTCCCCTGCCCGTAAAACAATTTATTTTCAAGGCGTCAGGCCTTTTCTTCGGAAACAGCAAAAAAACGATGACGTTTTCAAACATAGGCGTCGTGCAGATTCCCGACGGAATGAAAGCCAAGGTCGAACAAATATCCATCATGGCGTCGACGGCAAAAACGTCGCCGCGCGCGCTGACAAGCATATCCGCACTCGACAAAACCACCTTTACTTTTGCAAGAAAACTCGTCGACACGTCAGTAGAGCGGGAATTTTTCCGTTTCCTTGCGGGCGAAGGTATGGACGTTACCGTGCGAAGTAACTATTGGGAGGAATAACGATGTATTGTAAAAATTGCGGCGTTCACGTCGACGGTATTTACGACGTCTGCCCCCTGTGCAAATCCCCGCTCGAAGGTGAGCCTGCGGAGCGCCCGCTGTATCCCGAAAAGCATATAAGAAAAATCGGACACCCGGTAACGTTTTCAAGCGTATACCTTATCGTCGCGCTTTTAATCAACGTAATCTGCATTGCCGTCAACCTTACCGTTGCAAGAAAGTATCTTTGGTGCGTTTTTGCACTAATCCTTACTTTATACGGCTATTTTACACTCAAAACCACCGTTTTTTACAAAGGACCGAACGGCGCAAAGGTGTTTTCGCAAACGCTGATGCTGTCCGTCATATTCATTACGGCGCAGTATATTTTCAAAACGAAAGAGTGGTGCTTTGCCTATGCGATGCCCGTAACCGTCATATCGTCGCTTGCCCTGCACCTTGTTTTTTTCGGCGCTTTCCGCAAAAGAAAAGGCAAGTCGTTTTTCAGATATATGTGGATGACGTGTCTTCTGGGAATCGTTCCCGCTGCGGCAGTCATGGCGGGCGCGTGCACCGAAATAATTCTTCCGATGGTGGCGTTCGGAATATCCATGATAACGCTTATTTTCCTTGTCGCGTTCACGGGGCGCACGATATACAACGAAATCAAAAAGAAAACCCACATTTAATCAATACCCAAAAATGATAAAAAATAAGGACGGCGTTTCGTTTGAAGTTGCCGTCCTTTTTTATTGATATTTATTTTTTCAGAAGTTTTATCCTTTCGTACAGTTCGTTTTCCAACGCCTCGATTCCCTCGCCGGTTTTTGCGCTGACCTTAAAAATCCGCGCGTTTTTATTGAGTTTTCCGACGCGTTCCTCGAACTTTTTCATGTCGAAGTCGAACGCTTCGAGCGTATCGATTTTCGTGACGACAACCACGTCGCACTTTTCAAACATAAGCGGGTATTTCAGCGGCTTATCGTCGCCTTCGGGCACGGACAAAAGCATCATATTAAGGTGTGCTCCCGTGTCGAATTCCGCCGGACACACAAGGTTTCCGATGTTTTCCAGCACAATAAGATCGGTTGCCGGAAAGTCCGCCTGTTCCAGCGCGTCCGTGACCATCTGCGCGTCGATATGGCATAGTCCGCCGTTGTGGATTTGCACGCTTTCGACGCCGGTGTTTTCCGCAATGCGCCTTGCGTCGACGTCGGTCTCGATATCAACGTCCATCGCGACGATCCTGATTTTGCTTTTCATATCGTTGATAAGCCTTGTGAGAAGCGTCGTTTTTCCGCTGCCCGGCGAAGACATAACGTTAATCATGAACGCGCCTTTTTTTTGAAGCGACGCGCGCAGTTCGTCCGCGACCTTGTCGTTGTTGGAAAAAATACTTTCTTTGACCGCAATAACTTTCATTTCAATCCCTCGCGCCAATTTTTATAACTGTCGAAAATCCAGTCCGCAAGCGTATCGACGCCCTCGCCCGTCTTGGACGATACGGCGAAAACTTTTGCATTCGGATTGATTTTCGCGATATATTTTTTGCATTTTTCAAGGTCGAAGTCGAAGTACTTTGCCGTGTCGGTTTTCGTGACGACGACAACGTCGCACGTCGAAAACATAAGGGTGTATTTCAGCGGTTTATCATCGCCCTCGGGAACCGCAAGAAGCGCCATTTTGAGATGCGCGCCCGTGTCGAATTCCGCCGGACACACAAGGTTTCCTATATTTTCCAGAAACACGACGTCCGCGCTTGTGCAAAACTCCTTGAAGCCTTGTCTGGACATATCCGCGTCAAGATGGCACATGCCGCCCGTGTGCAGCTGGATTGCCTCGGCACCGGCTTCTCTTACGGTATATGCGTCCACGTCGCCGTCGATATCCGCTTCCATTACGCCGACGGCGCACCTGTCTTTAAGCGCACCGATAAGCTTAACGAGAAGCGAGGTTTTTCCGCTGCCCGGCGCAGACATCAGATTGATATAATAAACGCCCCGCGCGTTAAGTTCCGCGCGAAGTTTTTCGGCGTCGGCGTCGTTATCTTCAAGAATGCTCTTTTTCAGTTCAATCGTACTAATCGGGTCGATCATATTAAAATTCCGGTCCTTTAATTGTCGTTTTTGTCATTATTGACGGTTTCCGTCTCGTCGAAACCGTCATCGGGCACGAGAATTTCTTTGATCATAAATTCTCTTCCCGACAACAAATCTTTGTCAAAAGAATTGCACTTCGGACAATATCCTTCGTTTGCGATAACGTTGAATACTTCCCCGCATGCGCGACACTTTGCCATTCCCGGCACGACGTCGAGTTTCAGTTTCGTGTTTTTGAAAAACGGCTTTTTGTCGATTGCGGCGGGCCAACATTCGTCAAGATATACGGGAATTACCCCGCACAGTTCGCCCACCTGCAAGACTATGGTGTCGACGGCGGAGAGCTGCTGCTCGACCGCCACCTGTTCCACAAGTTTTACGACTTCAAAAACGATTCCTAATTCGTGCATACTTTATTCCTTCGGCGAAATGGGTTTGGTGATGATTTTGCCGACGCGTTTGATGGCGTGTTTTGCCATTTCGAGGGGCAGTTTTTCGTATACTTTTGCCACGACGGTCTTGTCGTTTCTGACAAGCTTGATTGCGTCGAACTTACATTTCGTCGTGCACTGTCCGCAACCTACGCACATATAGGTGTCGACTTTCGCCGCGCCGCATCCGAGGCATCTTGCCGTTTCGGCTTTCATTTGTTCTTCGGTGAAGGTCGCGCGGTTGTCTTTGAACGTGCCGTCGTTTTCTTTTATGTGCAGCGGGCGTTGACGTTTGACGTTGTCGTAGCCTTTGAGTTCCAGATTGTCCTTATCAAGCTCGATGAAAACTCTTCTGTCTCTGCCGTATTTCTGGGTTTGTCCCGGCCATACCGCCCTGTGCAGGGAGATTGCGCCTTCTTTGCCGCTTGCGATTGCGTCGATTGCGAATTTAGGTCCCGTCACGCAGTCGCCGCCGGCGATGATATTCTTGTCGCCCGTGACGTAGAATTCGTCAACCGCGACGGTGTTATTTTTGTTGAGTTTGACGTTGGTGCCGTCCAGCAGGTTACCCCACTCGATTTTCTGACCGATTGAGACAAGCACGAAGTCCGCGGGAACGATAACGGTGTCGTTTTCGTCGTACTTGGGCGCGAATTTGCCTTCCGCGTTGAATACGGACACGCATTTCTTGAACTCTACGCCGACGACTTTGCCGTTTTCAACGACGATGCGTTTCGGTCCGTATCCGTTGTTAATGACGACGTTTTCGCTTTCCGCTTCTTCGATTTCTTCTTCGAGGGCGGGCATTTCCGCTCTTTGTTCCAACGAATACATATTGACGGTTTGCGCGCCGCATCTGACAGCCGTCCTTGCGACGTCGATTGCGACGTTTCCGCCGCCGATAACGATGACGTTTCCGTGCAAAGGTTCGCTTCTTTCAAGCGCGACGTCTTTCAGGAAATCAACGCCAAGGATTACGCCTTTCGCGTCTTCGCCTTCCACGCCGAGTTTTCTGCCCGCGCTTGCGCCGATTGCAAGATAGAATCCGTCAAAGCCTTCTTTTTTCAGTTCGTCCAGCGTTTTGTCCTTGCCGACTTCCACGCCGGTTACGAATTTTACGCCCAGCTCGCGCAGAATATCGATTTCCGCCTCGACGACGTCTTTTTCAAGCCTGAACGCGGGGATACCGAGCGTCATCATGCCGCCGAGTTTGTTTTCCTTTTCAAACACGGTCACGTTGTATCCGTCGACGGCAAGGTAGTATGCGCAGGAAAGTCCCGCGGGGCCCGAGCCGATGACTGCCATCTTCTTCATCGAATAATCGTGTTTTTTATTGGGAATAAATCTGTGGTTGCTGTTTTTATCCTTGTCTGCGATAAACTTTTTGATTTCGTCGATTGCGACGCCCTTGTCGATTTGTCCGCGCGTGCAAGCGTCTTCGCACTTATGCGGGCAGATACGTCCGCAGATTGCGGGGAACGGGTTTTCTTTCTTGATAAGTTCCAGCGCTTCGGTGTATTTGCCCAAAGACGCAAGCCTTATATAGCCCTGAACCGCGATGTGCGCGGGGCAAGCGGTCTTACAGGGAGCGGTGCCGCTTTCAAGGGTGTCTTGTCTGTTTTCGCGATAATCGACGTTCCATTTGTCTTTGCCCCAGACAGTGTTGCGAACCTTGTCGTATTTGGGGGTTTCGATGGGCGTTACCGTGCACAGTTTCTGGCCGAGTCTTACCGCGTTCGTGGGGCAGTTTTCAACGCACTGACCGCACGCGACGCAGTTTTCCTGATCGATTTCGGCATGGTAGTTGCTGCGTTCCGCATCGGGACAATTGAACATCGTGGAAATACGGATTGCAAAGCACGAGCACGCGCAGCAGTTGCAGATTGCCGCCGATTCGCCCGGTCCTTCGAGGTTGGGCATCTGGTGCATAAGTCCGTTTTCTTCGGCTTTTTTGAAAATCGCCTCGGCTTCTTCCCTTGTAATTTGTCTTGCCTTGCCGGTTTTGATGAAGTATTCCGCGCCCGAACCCATTTGGACGCACATGTCGTCTTCAAGGTGTCCGCAGCCTTCGTCCAGCAAACGCCTTGAACGTCTGCACGAGCAGGGAGACACCGAGAAAGTGTCGTATTTGTCAAGATAATAAGAAATCTTTTCGTAAGGGATCGCCTGACTGTCGCCCGCAATCGCGGATTCGATGGGGATAACCCTCATCATACTTGCGCCGTACGGCAACATCGTGCCCATGGACTCCATAAGTCCGCGGGTGTACGCTTCGAACGCCTTTGCGATTTCCGGGTGCTTTTTGACGTTTTCGGTGCAACCCACCATCATTTCAAGCGTGCCCGGCGCAAAAATCTGCATGAAATACAGGGTTTGCCCGTCTTCGGTGTAAATTTTGATTACTCCGAGATGGCCGAGTCTGTCCAGAATCTTCTTGGTTTCTTCCGTCGATTTTCCGCACTTGTCGGCGACGTATTCGAGCGTTCTGGGCTTTCTCAGTCCGAGACTTGCGGCAACGTCCGCTTCTTCGTCGGTCAAACAATTAAGCGCATAATACTCGGGGGAGTCTTCTGTGATTTTGGTCATCATTCCGGCGAGACCGCCCATAACTTTGACCAGATGAAGAATGCTTTTTCTCATAGCCATAATGTACCTCTTCTGATTTGTTTATATTTTTTTATTGATTTCTTTTTATGCGCGTTTTTATGTGCGCGACCTTATAATAACGCCTTGTATTCTTCGGGGATTGCGTTGTCGATCTGGCGCGCAAGTTCCTGCCGCGACACCCGCTTATCGCCGAAAACCCAGTCTTTTACGGCGTATACGCAACCGTATATTATGAGTTTTGCCGTGAATATCTCGTCTTCGCGCAACTCGCTTCCGCGTTTTTCGACGCACTTCTCGTTCATACGTTTGAACGAATACTCGAAAACGTACTGCTCGTAAGAGTTCGTCCCGAGATATAAAAAGGCGTGCCTTATCCTGTTGATGTCCTTCTCGATAAACGAAAGTATGCTTAAAAACAACTCGTTCCAGCTCTTGCAGGCGTTGAACGAAAAAATCTCGTCCAGCACCCTTTTGTAGTTGTAATTCATGACGTCGTACTTGTCCAGAAAATGCCGATAAAACGTCGACTTCGAAACGCCCGCCGCCTCGGCAATCATATTGACGGTTATCTGGTCAAGCGTGTACTTTCTCGACAATCCGTTGAAACAATCCGTGATGTGTTGTTTGGTCGTATCCTTGGACATCTTCCCACCCGAAAAAAGACTTCTGGTTTTGTCGTTTTTTGTCTTTCTTCTTTAATCATAATATCATATTGTTAATTATTTATCAATATTTTCGGGTCTTTTCTTTATTTTGGTTCTATTTTGGGACGATTTTGGCGTTTAGTCCCAAAATCTTCGTTTACAAATACACTTTTGGCGGGTATGCTTTGATTAGAAATCAAAAATCATTCAGGAGCAAAATTATGGACAGCGAAAAAAAAGCAGCACGAGTCGAAAGACTCAAAAAAATGTTTGCACCCGGCCCCGAAGCGATTGACTACAAGGTCACGCCGGGACTCGACACCATTCTCAAATGGTTTATGTTTACGGCGACGATTCTCGGTGTTTCCGTCATCACGTCGAAATTCCAGGCTTACGGCAATATCCCCTTCAACCTTGTGCTCGGTATCCTTGTACTGATCGCGATGAAGCCCGTGTTCTTCGAAACGCTGAAACTTACCACGTTGCTCGTCGGAAGAACAATCGTCTTGTTTGCTTGTTTCGGTCTCCTTCCCGGCGATATCTTCGTTGTCGTCGTGCTGGGACTTTATATCATTAACGTTCTGGAAGCAACGATGACCGACTTCTTCAAAAACAAGCAATACTTCAACGGCGTTTCGGGACTCTTTATGGCAATCGGCGCGTCGGCACTCTTCCTGGGCTCGACCTGGGGCACTACCACAACCGCCAACTCCCCCATTTACTTCATCGACGGCTTCTCGAAACTCGGCACCGAAGTTGCCTTTACTTCCTCGTATTTCACCGGTCAGTCCAACCTTTTCAACGGCGCGGTATCCGGCACGACAAGCGTCGGCCTTGGCATCACCATCGCCACGATGATCGCTTACACAATCTGGAACTGGCTTTTCGTTACCGGCGAGTTTTCTTCGTCCGTTGCGCTTATGCACGTCGGATTCCTGCTCGCGCCTATCCTTGCCGTTTTCGTCGGACCTCTTGTCGGAATGGGCAGATTCGGCATGGCTCCCGACCCCGGTCTCTGGCTCCTGTTCAGAGCAAGCACCTTAACATTCGGCGGCATTTTGCAGATCGGCGGCAAAAACTGGTTTGAACAAAACTTCTACTTTGAAAAATTCGACAAGTTTGTCAATCGCGTCAAGAACAGCAAACCCGTGCAGATTGTCTGCATGCTCATCTGCTGCTCGCTTATGATCTTCGCGGTTGTCGCAGGCTTCGTCCCCGCAAAATAACAATCCTAAATCCCCCAAAACCTGACGGGACGCCCTTTGCGGCGTCTCGTTTCCTTTTGTCTTTTTTTTCATTTCCCCAACTTTATCCCATATTTTTCCATCTGTAAACTTATTGTTTTTCATTTATCAAAACTTATTTCCGAAAACCATTTGTGCGTTCTGAATCGTCAACCCTTTCTCTTCATCATATAAAAACGACTGTTTTCACAGTCGTTTTGGTACCCCCGTGTATCAGCGAGCTTGTCGAGCGTTCGGGAATCGGGCTGTGTCAACAGCCGTTCGATTCTCCGTTGGGTGTAAAAAAACGACTGAATTATTCAGTCGTTTTGGTACTCCCGTGTATCAGCGAGCCTGCCGAGCGTACGGGAAGCGTGGACGATGATATCGTCCTTCGATTCCATGTCGGTATATAAAAAACACAACGAAGAAACGTTGTGTTTTGGTACTCCCGACGGGAATCGAACCCATAACTAACCCTTAGGAGGGGTTTATTATATCCATTTAACTACGGAAGCGTTTTATAAGTTGCAAAAAAGATTTTATCGTTTTGCAACTTGTTTGTCAAGGAATCGGCGGGCGAAAAGCCCTTGCGTTTTCTTATTTCAGATAAATGGACGCGTTGGTTGCGGCAATCGCGCCGTCCGCCGCCGCCGTTGCGAGTTGGCGGATATGTTTGGTGCGGCAGTCGCCCGCGACGAACAATCCGTCGGTTCTGGTCGTGCCGTCTTCGCCCGCGACGATATATCCGTTTTTGTCGATGTCGACGAAGTCTTTGAAAGCGGAGTTGTCGGGGATTTGCCCTATCGCGATAAATACGGCTTTTACGGGCAGGCGGAATTCCGATTTGTCGACGGTATTTTCAAAAACAAGCCCCGAAAGTTCGCCGCCGTCACTTAAAAACTCTTTCAGCGAAAGGTTGTGATAAATCGCGACGTTATCTTTTGTCATAAGGTTGTCGACGTGGGCTTTGTCCGCAAAGAATCTGTCGAAAAGCGTGCAAACGTGGACTTTTTTGCAATAATTCGTCAAAAACAGCGCGTATTGCAAAGCGGTATTGGCGTCGCCGATGAGCGCGACTTCTTCGTCCTTGTAAAACGCTCCGTCGCACAGCGCACAATAAGACACGCCGTGACCGATAAGTTCGTCTTCGCCGGGGACGCCGATATGTCTTGCGCTTGCGCCGGTTGCGATGATGACGGATTTCCCTTCGTGCGCGCCGTAGTCGGTAAGAACAGTGAAGACGTCGCCGTCCTTTTTAAGTCCGGTGACCTTTTCCAGCTCGAAATCCGCGCCGTGGTGCATAATCTGTTCAAACAGTCTGTCGGAGAGTTCCGCCCCCGAGATTGCGGTAATCGTGGGGAAGTTTTCGACGCGCGGCGAAAGCGAAATCTGACCGCCGACGGTTTCTTTTTCCAGCACAAGGACTGTTTTGCCGTTTCTTAAAGCGTTGAGGGCGGCAGTCATGCCTGCCGTCCCCGCGCCTATGATAATTACATCGTAAATCATAAATTATTTTGCGTTTTCAACGAATTTTTTAATGAAGCTCGCGTTTTCGTAGCGGTCGTAGCCCTGTCCGTTTGCGACGAGCATAGTGGGGGCTTTTTTGACGCCGTATTTTTGTGTAAGGTCTTTCTGATCTTCCGCGTCGATGACGGTGTATTTGATACCTGCTTTATCGAGCATCATTTTTGCCATTTTGCAGTTGGGGCAGGTTTTCGTTGTGAACAGCAGGATTTCGCCGTCGTTCTTTTTGAAGTTGGGATCGGCCTGCACTCTCACGTCCTGTTCTCCACAGCAGGTATCGCTGACGATATGCTGGTTTACGCCGTGATACGAAGAGTTTGCGATGTCGTAAGTTTTCCTTTGCGAGAACTCTTGCAGTTTGCCGTCGTTCCAGTTCTGTACGGGACGATAGTAGCCGGTGATACGGCTGTAAACTTCGGCGGGTTGTCCGCATTTGGGGCACTTGAAGTGTTCGCCGGAGATATAGCCGTGCTCCTTACAAATGCTGTACGTCGGCGAGATGGTGTAATACGGCAGTTTGTAGTTTTCCGCGATGGTTCTGACAAGTTTTGCCGTGGATTTCCAGTCGGGAAGTTTTTCGCCGAGGAACGCGTGGAATACCGTGCCCGAAGTATACAGCGTTTGGAGTTCGTCCTGCACGTCGAGTGCCGAGAAGATATCCGCGGTGTATCCGACGGGAAGGTGCGAGCTGTTGGTGTAATACGGGATATTGTCGTTTTCGGAAGCGGTGATGATATCGGGGAATTGCGCCTTATCGTGTTTTGCAAGACGATAGGAAGTGGATTCCGCCGGGGTTGCTTCGAGGTTGTACAAATCGCCGTACTGTTCCTGATAATCGGAAAGTCTTTCGCGCATATGGTTGAGGACTTCTTTTGCGAATTCCTGCGTTTCGACGTTCGTCAGGTCTTTTCTGAGCCATTTTGCGTTGAGCCCTGCCTCGTTCATGCCGACAAGACCGATTGTCGAGAAGTGGTTGCTGAACGTGCCGAGATAACGTTTGGTGTAAGGATAAAGCCCTTCTTCCAGGAGTTTGGTGATGACGTCGCGTTTGACTTTCAGGCTGCGCGCGGAGATATCCATCATCTTGTCAAGGCGGCGATAGAAGTCCGCCTTATCGGTTGCGAGATACGCGATTCTGGGAAGGTTGATGGTCACGACGCCGATAGAGCCCGTGCTTTCGCCGCTGCCGAAGAAGCCGCCCGATTTCTTGCGAAGTTCGCGAAGGTCCAGGCGAAGTCTGCAACACATACTTCTGACGTCCGAAGGCTCCATATCGCTGTTGATGTAATTCGAGAAGTACGGAGTGCCGTATTTCGAGGTCATTTCAAACAGGAGTTTGTTGTTTTCGGTTTCCGACCAGTCGAAGTCGCGGGTGATGGAATACGTGGGGATAGGATATTGGAAACCGCGGCCGTTGGCGTCGCCCTCGATCATGATTTCGATAAAGGCCTTATTGACCATATCCATTTCTTTTTTGCAATCCTTGTATTTGAAGTCGCATTCTTTGCCGCCGACGATTGCGTTGAGTTCCGCCAGATCGTTAGGAACCGTCCAGTCAAGCGTGATGTTGGTAAACGGAGCCTGCGTACCCCAACGGCTGGGCGTGTTGACGCCGTAAATGAAGGATTGTATGCACTGCTTTACTTCTTTATAAGAAAGGTTATCGACTTTGACAAACGGCGCAAGATACGTGTCGAATGAGGAAAAAGCCTGTGCGCCCGCCCATTCGTTTTGCATGATGCCCAAAAAGTTTACCATCTGGTTGCAAAGCGTGGAAAGATGCGCCGCGGGGCTTGACGTGATTTTGCCGCGGATTCCGCCAAGACCTTCCTGAATAAGTTGTTTCAGCGACCAACCGGCGCAGTAACCGGTGAGCATCGACAAATCGTGGATGTGAATATCGGCGTTTTTGTGAGCGCGTGCGATTTCTTCGTCGTAAACTTCCGAAAGCCAGTAGTTTGCGGTGATTGCGCCGCTGTTGCTGAGAATAAGTCCGCCGACGGAATAAGTGACCGTGGAGTTTTCTTTCACGCGCCAGTCTTCAAGATGGACGTAATTGTTGACGACTTCCTTGTAGTCAAGTATCGTCGACTTCATATTACGGATCTTTTCACGTTGTTTTCTGTAAAGAATGTACGCCTTCGCAACGTCGGTGTAGCCCGATTGTTCAAGGACGTGCTCGACGCTGTCCTGGATGTCCTCGACGTGGACGAGATTGTTTTCAATCTTGCTTTCGAAATCGGCGGTAACGCGGAGCGTCAACATGTCGATGATTGCGGGAACGTACTGCTTGTTCTGCGCCTCAAACGCTTTGGTAATGGCGACAGAGACTTTGTTAAGATCAAAATCGGTTATTTTACCGTCTCTTTTAATTACCTGATACATTTTCCTCATTTCCTTTATATTTTCTTTTGTTAATTTCTTTATATTTAACGACGTCGTCGTTTTGTTTTTTATCCAGTTGCCCTTCCGTACGAAGTACTTATGTCATTGCGAGCGCAGCGTGGCAATCTCCCGGAAGGGTTACCTTATTCCCCTAAGTCCTTTAATACCGGATTTGTCGTGTTGATAAGGTCAAACTTCCTTGCTCTGCTCCAACCTTTGATTTGTTTTTCACGCATTATTGCGTCGTTTATGCTTCCGTATTCTTCAACGTACACGCATTTCGTTACGTTATATCTGTCGGTAAAACCTTTCAATGTATGGTTTTTGTGTTCCGCCACTCTTCTTTCTATATCGTCGGTGATGCCCGTGTACAATACCGTATTGTCCACGTTTGTCATTATGTATACGTAATATGTTTTCATTATTCGGTGTCCCTTCCGGGAGATTCTCACGTCGCTTCGCTCCTCAGAATGACAGAGTGCGTTGCACGGATTTTTACTAAACTCCCTATAAAACGATTTCTGACAAACTTAAAAAAGCGCAAGATTTTGCCGTTTTATCGTTTTTGGGCACAAAAAGGGGAGTTTCCCGTGAAGATTCTTTGAAAAATCCAAGCGGATAACACCCTGACATATCGCTCTATTGCGAGTACATTCATAATAACACGCATAAATGCACGTGTCAATTGTTTTATATCAATATATTGATTTGTTTTTTTAACCGCACCACAAGATATTGTGGTATGCCAGACAAAAACAATCCGAACCGTGGTCAAGACGTCGTATTTTTGACAAATACTGCGTTACGCTCGCGGCTTAGACATAAAGTATTAACCCGTTCGCGTGCCTTGTCTTTGCCTGAAAATACGGCGTCGGACTCGCACGCGACCAAATTTGTCGATATTTTCGATGATTTTTGGAAAAAGCGAACGCGGTTGTACTTGATTGTACTACAAGTGAGCCTTTGCCGAAAAGCACGGAAATTGCGACAATTTGGCAAGATTCGTATTGTTCTTGTCTGGCATCAATCCATGCCGCGAATTTCAATTTTATCGACTTTTCCGTCGAAAATCGGCAATATTTCTTCCATTTCCTCTCTTGTCAGCCCGTGAAGTGTCTCGTCAATCAGATCGCCGCTGTCCTTAAATGCTTGAAGATAATATTTTTTCGCGCCCGAGATAAGGTCGGCGACGCCGTAAAACGAGTTTTTGTCGTTAAATTCGCGGACGACGGTCGTGCGGAATTCGTAATCGACGTGGTCTTCAAGAAGGTATTTCACGCTGCGTTTTATTTTTGCGGTGTCGTAATTTTTTATGCCGACGGACATGCCGTAATTTTCAGGGCTGTTTTTAATGTCCATCGCGACGTAGTCCACCGCCCCTTCTTCGACCGCGCGGATCAGCATATCGGGGTTCGTGCCGTTGGTGTCAAGCTTCACTTTGTACGAAAGCGACTTTACCTTTTTCATAAAGTCGATAAGGTCGGGGTTGAGCGTAGGCTCGCCGCCGGTGATACAAACGCCTTCCAGTATGCCCTGTCGCTTTTTAAGATACGCGAATATTTCGTCTTCGGGAATGACGGGTTGTCCCATCGGATTTTCGACAAGGCTCGCGTTGTGACAAAACGGACAACGGAAATTGCACCCGCCCGTAAAAAGCGTGCATGCGGTAAGCCCCGGATAGTCCAGGAGCGTCAGTTTGTTAAGCCCGTGAATAATCATTCTTCTTTGCCCTTTTTTGTTTGTGATCGGATTACCGATATTTATTATAAGTATACCCCGAGCGCGCGCTTTTTCAAAGCGAAATACAACAAAAACAAACGGGCGCGGTCAATGAAAAATCGTTGACATATTTTTCTTGCACGCGTATAATAAGCATATCTAAATATATTTGGAGGATTTATTGTTTATGAAAAAGAACATTGGCAAAATTCTTGCCGTTATCCTTGTAGTTGCACTTCTTGCAACCGTACTTTGCGCTTGCAACGCTGAAAGCTATCAGAAGAAGCTTGAAAAGAAAGGTTATGCCGTTACTACCGCTACCAGCAATGATAAAGAATCAACCGCTGCTTGGACTGTAACCGCTATCAACAAAAACACCGGCGACATCGTTGTTATCACCAAATACAACAACTCCGACGATGCAAAGAAAGCTGAATCTAACGGCATCAACGTTTCTGTCGGCAGCCTCAAAAAAGTTACCAAGAGACAAGGCAAAATCGTCTTCTCCGGCACTGAACAAGCTGTTAAGGACGCAATGTAATTAACAAACAACAAAAAAAGAATCACCGAGCAATCGGTGATTTTTTTTGTGCTTTTGGTGAATTATACTTTCAAGTGCAACGCATATTACGTCATCTCGACAATGCCCTTTGTTCACTCCCGTGCAAAGCACTTTTGTCATTGCGAAACACCGCTTTGCGGTGTTGTGGCAATCTCCCGGAAGGGTTACCTTATTATCAAGCCCACGCAAGATACTTGTATAATGGGTCCCGACGGGATACTGTGTACCCGTTGGGAAAAGGAGTATGCGAGCGTAAGACAGACATTTGTCGCTTGCGACGATTGTCTGGTCAAGAATGAAGCATACGACGCGGAGGAAAAGACGCAAACAAGCATAAGAGTGAGCATTATCGCGAGCGATAATGCGATTTCAAAATCAAGATAGGGGTCCCCAAAAGATACTTTTGTACTTTTGGGGAAAAGGAATAAACAAGCAAAAGACAAACGATTGTCGCAAGCGACAATCGTTTGGTCAAAAGCGCGGTTTATGACGCGTGCGCCTATAAGTCGTCCGCATCTTGCGTGGGCGTTTCAAGCGGCTCGTACGTTTCAAAAGTCATAAGCGCGGGGAAACAGCCGTACATTCCAAGCGGATCATACATATTCGGCGCAAACGCCGCCTGATTGATTTCATTTTTACTTTTCAATGATTTCATAAACCCTCCGACCTTTATTCTGTGCAAAACGGAAAACTCTATTCTCCTCAAAAAAGACAATTCCCGCCTTTTGTAGGCGGGATTAATAATTAAGCCCCACAAGTACAAAAGTATCTTGTGGGGTCCCCAAAACTCCTTAAAACGGCGAGAATTTGATGGATTTTTGGGGTTCTTTGCAGGTTCCAAAAATCCTAGTGTACACAGACGTACACGGGTTTTTGGGTTCTGCAAAAACGCCGAAAAGGCGCAAATTACGTCGCAAATCTCGCTTTTGAAATCACGTTATCGGAGACGATAACGCTCACTCTTTTGCTCGTTTACTCCTTCTCCCCACGGGTACACAGTATCCCGCGGGGTCCCCAACCCTAAAAAGTCAGAATTTTGATGAGATTTTGACGTTTCTTTTGGGGTTCTGAAAATCCTAGTGTACTTGGCGTACACGGATTTTCGGGTTCCCGAAAAAACTCAAAAGGTCGCAAAATTATGACTTTTTACCCTTTGGTGATGGTATCGTTGTCGTCCAAAGTCACATCTTCCACCGAAACTCCGCTGTCTTTGATATGCTCGATCTCGGTGGCGGCGTCGGTGGCGGCGTCGGGCGCGGCTTCTTTATGCGCTGCCGTGTTGGCGGACTTTCTGTAAATGACGAATTTCTGCCAGCAGAATTCCAGAACGCCGTTGATGAGCATTACGGTTGCTTCTGCCAAAAGTTTTGCTCCCTCACCTCCGCCAAGCGACGACGATACGGCGTGAACGTACCAGGTCTGGAAGGGATAAAACGGGACGTAAAACAAGAACGCGAGCGCCATTGCGACGGGAACGTTCTTTGCCGATTTGAACGTGAATTTGCGGTTCAAGGTAAAGTTCCACAAAACGGACAGCGCCAACGCAACCGTGGTCGCCACAAACAGCGTCTTGGGCATCACGGTGATGAAGTTGATTGTGCCCCAGTCGAGTTTTTTGAAAGCGAAAGTCATTATCGTGAACGATACGAACTGGATAATTCCTGCGCTTGCCGTGCAAAGAAGATACTTGAATGCTTGCCAACGCGTACCGTTTTTTGCGTTCATTTCTTTGAATTTTTCTTTGCGTTCTGCTTTTCTTTGTGCCTTTTCTTCGGGCGTGAGTTTTTGTTTTGCCATACTTTCTCCTTATTATAACGGGCGTCTGATTGCAGTGTCTTCCGCTTCGCCGCAGCAGTGAATGTGCATATTGTTCATTACTCTGAATGCGTCGGCGCGAATATGGAAGCTTCGCAAGCCGTTAAGACGGACTTTCAGGCGCATATACAGCATAAGACTTTTGCCGTTGTCGGGCGGGGGACATTGTGACACGAAGCAAGCGTACGCCGCTTTTGTTTTTTCAAAGTCTTTTTTGGTGATTTTGACGAATCTGTTGGGTTTACCGGTGAAATAGTACGCCAGAACCGTTGGTTTTGCAATTTGGGTTGCCCCGACGCTTTTCATCATATTGACGTTGCTGCACATAAAATACGCCTTCGACACCGCCTCTCCCACGCGAAGATGGTCGGGGTGGCTTTCGGGGTACAGTTTGTGGTCGGGGCCGATCACGACGTCGGGCTTAATTTCTGCGATGACTTTTGCGATTTCGATGCGGAGCGCGACTTCGTCGTACATTCCTCCGTCCTCAAAAGGCAGAAACCTGACGTCCTTAACGCCAAGGATTTTCGCAGATGCCAGTTGTTCGTCGCGGCGGATTTTAACAAGCGTTTCAGGCGACATGTTTTCGTCTTCCGTGCCGAACCGTCCGTCGGTGCAAACGAGATAATATACGTCCTTCCCTTCGCGCGCAAGCCTTGCGACGGTGCTGCCCACGGCAATTTCGATATCGTCGGGGTGCGGCGCAACGAACAAATACGTCTTGAATTTTTCGATTTTCGGAACGGGTGCGACCGCTTTTATGAGCAATCTGTTGAGTAACATAACTTTCTCCCTGGACAATCTTACAATATTTTAACACACGATATTTGTTAAGTAAAGGCTTTTCAAAAAAATGTGGCTTTCTTATGAAACGAAACAAATAAAAAACATCATACTGTCAATAGGGCACTCTTGCTGTATAGATGACCATCTTTTTAATGAGAAATTGTCTGGTATCCGGGTTGAGTGTATTTTGGATAAGAAAATTCGCTTTTAATAACGTACAATGTTTATTCGGTTTGTTTTATTATGAATTTTACATAAATAGTTAAAGCGTTCTTGACGCGGTTACCCTAACTCTAAAAAGTCAGAATTTTGATGCTATTAAGCCCCACAAGTACACAGTATCTTGTGGGGACCCCAAAACTCCTTAAAACGGCGAGAATTTGATGAGATATACTCTCCCCTAAAAAGTCAGAATTTTGATGCCATTTAGCCCCACAAGTACAAGTATCTTGTGGGGACCCCGAACGGGGTTCTTGACGGGTTCGTGCGAAGGCGCGTACGCGTCGCACAACTTCGCTTTTGAAATCACGTTATCGCAAGCGATAACGCTCACTCTTTTGCTTGTGTACGCCTTTTCCCCAAAAGTACAAAAGTATCTTTTGGGGTCCCCTTTAACGAGTTTTCGGGTTCTCGAAAAAACTCAAAAGGTCGCAAAATTATGACTTTTTACAAAAAATAAAGGCTGCACTTTGCAGTGCAGCCTTTCCGCTTCGCTTACTTACGGTTGTACGCCTTGCTCTTGCGGATTGATGATCTGGATTTCAAAAGCCTTTTTCTTTGTATCTTCGGAAATAAGGTTTTCGTTGTAATCGCTGTCTGTTGTCGGGTCGGATTCACAGAAGTTGACGTAACCTTTGATCGAGAACGTCTTTCCGTAGACTTTTCCTTCGACAGTTGCGGTGCCGTACGTTACGCGGTCGCCGTCTTTCTTCGTGCCGATGATGACTTTAAGCGCGATGTCGTCAATGATTTCCGCATTTGCGCTTGTGCCAGCCGCAGCTATTTCCTCGACTTTCCAGCTGTTTGCCGTCTTATCGAAATACGGGACGTAGGTCTTTCCGAGGCGATATGCCTGACGGAGCAACGAACCGGCTTTGCCGTCGATATAGTTGCTTTCCGTGTATGCCGTGCTGGCCGGCGGATTATTGAGTTCGTCTACGATTGCTTGTTTAAGAACGTCGGGCGTGTTGATAAGCACGAGTTTGCCGTTTTCAAACGAGAACCCTTCATCGGAAAGATATTTCACGTTGTTTTTCTTTACGGCGTTTTCAAGCTCTGCATAAAGCACGTACGGGTACAGATATTTGTTGCCCGCGCTGTCTTCGACCACTGCATAGCCGTATTGTTTCATATTGTCAGTCGTTGCCGTCGCTTTATTGTTTGCAAAGAACTTTTCGCCTTCGGTCATATATCCCTCGGGACGGAGCAACATAAGCTGTTTGCTGAGACCTTTCGCGTAAAATCCGCGAGCCGTCAACTTGTAAAGTTCGGTTTCGAATTCCTTATAAACCGCGACCGAGTCGTAGGTTTTGCCCGCGGGAACGACTTGATACTTCGTAAAGTATTTCATTGCAAGAGCGACCATGCTCACCGCGTCGATATTATCGTTGTTGTATTCAAACAAGTTTTTGAACGTCGTTGCAAGGATTTTTTCGCCGCCGATAACAAGCGAGTGGTCAAGGCCGTCCGCCTGATTGATGCCGATAAGTCCGTACACTGCGGGAATTATGCCCACGTTGTCTTTAAGCAACAGGTTCATAATAACGTCGCCAATCGTGATGTCGTTTTCCGCTGCCGCTTCGGCTTTGTAATCATCGTAGTTTACGAACAAGCCGTTGCCGTTCTTATTGATAAGGTAGTTGACAAGTTTCACGAAGTTGAGCCCTTTGACGTGCGCTTCGCCACTCGTTACCAGATGATTGATGGATTCATTGACTTTTGCAAAGCTGTAAGAAACGTTGAATTTCTTATATTTCACGCCGGTGTAGGTTGCCGAGTTGTCAGCGGTCAGCAGGAAGTATTCGCCCGTTTCCTCATTTTTGCCGTAATTGCCGTCTGCGTGCTCTTCATAGACCGAGTACAGGACGCCGCCGATTTTGTCTTTGCCGTCCTCGGCATAGAATCCCCATTTGCCGTCAACTTTCTTAAAGCCGTTGATGCCGATTGCGCCGTTTTTACCGAGCGCGACGCACATATCGAGAATCGCGGGGAGAACGCCTTTGTATTCTTCCATGATTTTCGCGTCAAGTTGCAGGTCGTAATCGGGGTTTTCCGGTGTTCCTAAGTTGACGGAATACAGTTGAAGTTTTGCAAACACTTTATCGTTTGCGGTAATCGTTGCAACCGCGCGAGTGTTTTGGATATTTACGAAATCGAGCGTTCCTTTGATATTGAGTTTCAGCGTTTTGGGAACGGTGAGCGTTTTCGTTACCTCGTCGTATTTCAGATCGTCGCCGCCGACTTTGATTTTCAAGCCGTTGGGATTTGTGTAGTCGTGTGCGACAAGGCTCAGAAGGTCTTCGCCGAAGTCGAAATCAAGACCTGCGTCGATATTCATTGCGCCGTATTCTTCTTTGTTTACAGCCGTCGTGGAAATCGCGTCTTTTTCGTTGCCGATTTTAAGGTCGGTGATTGCAAGTTCGATACCGAAAGTCCTGTTTTCCGTACCTGCGGGCAGGTTAAGGTCGAGGAAGAATTTGCTCATCTTGCCGATGCTGCCGTTTGCGCCCTTTTCCTTTTCAAAGCCCAACTTGATTGCGCTGTTTTTCGTCACGGCAATGCTTTCGCCAAGGCTGAAAGGATTGAGCGCGATCGTTGCGGAAAGTTTTTGCGACAGGTCGTTCTTGACGGACGTGTAACCTTTGTTCGCTTCTTGGAACTGACCGTTTTTCCAGGTGTACCAGGTAGGTTCGCTGAACAAGTTGCTTGCAAACGGTGTTCCTTTTAAGTCCGCGGTAAGAATACCCTGAACGTCAAGGGTTTCGCCAAAGTAACTGTAAAACTTTTCTTTGCCGCCGAATATATCCGAAAGCATGTTGTTGATCGAAATGCCGCTGAAAGAAATGTCCTTCTCAAAAATCGTGTCGGCAAGGGTTTTCACAACGTATGTGCCGTTTGCGTCTTTAACATATTCGCCGTTAACTAAGTTGTAACGATTTCTGCTTGCCGCATTGACAAGCGTGTCGCTGTACGGCATATACTCTTTCTTTACAAACGTGTTGATAAGCCCGGTGATAACTTCGTTAAGGTCAAAGTCGCCGCCGTTGAAAGCTTCGACAACGCTCTTTACGATGTTGTTTTTGAGCAGCCCTTCGATCTTGGTGAAAAGCGCGTCTTTGACGGTTTGTCCGTTTGCGGTCTTTTCAAGTTTCGTAAGGTCGACGCCGACTTTGTTCCCTGCGATCGTTGCGTAAAGGAAGTCTTTTTCGTAAATAAGGCGGAAAGAATCAACGCCGTTAATGCGCGCGGACACGTCGATATAAGTTTCGTTGTCGGAAGTAAGCGAAACCGCTTTCGAATATCTCGTATATCCCGCCTGCGCGGAGTTTGCGGAATCGAACGGTACGAATTTCGCAACGCAGCTGCCGTTTTTGTCGACAACGTAGTTATTGCCTTCTTTCGTTACTCTGATTTCGCCTTCTTTCAGTTCGGTCGTGTCGGTGAATATCGTCACGTCATTGCCCGAAAGCACGTATGCGCCGTTTGCGTCAACAATATATTTGTCGATGACGTTCTGACGGTCGAGAAAACCTTTCAGAGCAAGTTCGATCGGCATTTTTTCTGCGACGCCGCCGTCCTTTTTAAGGGTGATTGTCGCGCCGAGGCTCAAAGCGATGTTTTTGCCGTCGGCAAGTTCAAACGAAGTGCCGTTTGCGATTTCGTTTGCGCTTTGGAACATCGTGTTGACAAATGCGTTCATCGAGGCGCCTGCTTGGTTGCCGCCGGTTCCGCCACCGCCGGTTCCGCCACCGCCGCCCGTTCCGCCGCCTTGGTTTCCGCCGCCGTTTCCTTTATTTTTGCAGGCAGCCAGAACGCCGACGCACAAAACGAGAACGCAAACTATTGCGAGTACTCGCAAAAAATTCTTGTTTTTCATTTTTCGTCTCCTTTCGAGATTTAAATTGTACACGCACGCAGACGTGCGTATATCTCTACATTTTACATTTTAATATTTATCAGTTTTCTTGTCAAGGCTAAGTCGGGATTTCCGCCCGACACGCGCCGTTTCGGGGTTATCGGCAAATCGTTTTAAGGTAATTTTTAACCTAAACGTTACAAATGCGCCCGCGTGTAATATTTTGCGAAAAACCTTTACATATTGTCCTTACGTTTGTATAATAATCGTTAGGAGGAATTTTATGCACGATTCGCACGTTCACAGCATTTTTTCGGACGACGGCATGGAGGCGGTCGAAGACGTCGTTGCGACGGCGCTTTCTCGCGGTTGCGACTACGTTGCAATCACCGATCACGTCAACCGCGATTATCAGGTCATCGGATATGACAACCCTCAAATAAATATGTCGGCGTACGTCGCCGCGATGCAGGACTTCAAACGCCGCTTCAATAAGAAAAACTTCCGCCTTGCCATGGGCGCGGAACTCGGTTACTTGAAATCGGCAAACAATCTGTATATCAAAGACCTTGCCGATATCGACTTCGGCGTCATTATCAACAGCGTTCACTGCGTGCTCGGCAGCGAGGTCTATTACGCGGAATATTTCAATAAGTGCCCCTATAAACACTTTGCCTATCTCGAATACCTGAAAGCCGTCCGGGAAAGCGTCGACGCGCCCTACCCCTACGACATCATCGGCCACATCGGCTATATCCAGAGAAACGCGCCGTATAAGGAGCCCGATATGTTTTACGAGGAGTTCTCGGACGTCTTTGACGATATCCTCACCGCCATCATCGAAAAAGATAAGTGCCTGGAAGTCAACAGCAAAACTTATCGCGGCGGAAAAACCACAAGCGAGTTTTCTTTGCGCCACCTGTCAATCCCCGACGTCGACGTCCTGAAACGATACTACGAACTCGGCGGAAGGAAAATTTCTTTCGGCAGCGACGCACACCGCACAAACAGCATCGCTTATAACTACGACAAAATCGCGGCGGCAATGAAAGAAATCGGCTTTGAAGGTTTCACCCGATACGTGAACCGCGAGCCGGAACTTGTGAAGTTTTGATAAACCGAAAACAATACGATGCCAACAGATAATAACACTAACATTGCCAAAACGCCGATATTTCAACGCTTTTATGAAAAATGCTCGCTTGTGGTACGAAAAGTACAACTGCGTTCGCCTTTTCCAAAAATCATCTGAAATCTCGGCGTTTTCGGTTGTGAACAAGTTTCCCGTCGTGTTTTTAGGATAAGACAAGGCACACGAGCGGCTTAATACTTTATCGTATAAGCCGTGAGCGTAACGCAGTATTAGTCAAAAACACGGCGGGAAACCTAAGTTCGTATTATTATCTGTTGGCATAACAAAAACCGTCGCTTTCCGACGGTTTTTTCGCGCTTCGCGATTTATAAAACGCTTTTCGTCACGTTGAACTTTACGCCGTATGAGTTTGTGACTTCGTGATATTCCGCGTTTTCAAAAAGTCCGCTCGTGCGGGACACGACGTAGTCCGCGCACTCAAAAAGGGGCTCCGAAAATCCTTTGTCGATATGATATATTTCGAGCGATCGGCGGGCGGGGGTTTTAACCTTGGTGTTTCTGATTATTGCAAATAATTTTTTCATTTCGTTCACCTCTTGATTGCATTATTGCATACAAAATATGACAATGCTTTGCATATTATTGAAAAATGTTTGAAATTTTTCATTTTTTTTCGCAAGGTGAATTTTTGCAAAAAGAAACGCCCCGAAAATCGGGACGTTCCTTTGATTTAGGTGGAAAGATTACTGTCGTAATCCGATAATAAGCATATTATTAGCCGACTTGGACGCTGGCGTTGCCGCTGACTTGTACAACGTATTTGCCGTTTTCGACTTCCGGCTCACCGGGGATATATTTTGCAATGCCGTTGATGTCGACGTTCACGTTTACAGAGCCCACAACGACAACCGTCGCCGTACCGTTGATTGCAAAGTCGTTTTTGTCAAGGTTGGTTGCGTTTGCATTCGAGATAACGTTTGCAACGACGTTCACTTTAACGGCTTCTTGACCTTCTTTTCCGACCGCTACGTCAACGTAGACTTTCGCGCCGTGTTCGGTATCGCTGATTTTGCCAAGTTCGACTTTCACGTTGACCTTGCATGCGTTGTCAACACCAACGTTAACTTCAACCACAACACCACCGTTGTCGTTGGACCATGCCTTGACGTTTACGCCAACACCGTCAACTTTAAGACCGGTGCCTGCTCCAAAAGCGAACACCATTGTATCTTTTTCTTTGTCATAAGTGCAGGTTCCGCTGATTTTGACAAATTCTTTTTCGCCGTGCATTACAACCGCTTCAAATGCATAGTCTTCTTTGCCGTTGATATCTGCGTCTTCATCGGAAACTTCGCCGTCTATGATTTTCTTTGCGTTGATGTAAATGACAGATTCCTCAGCGTGTTCATTGCCTTCGGCGTCTTTGTAGGTCACGGTCATCGTCATTTTGAAGTTGAAGCCTTCTTTGTCGGATGCCGAAACGTCAACTTTGACGTCGTGATTTCTGATGTACGCCTTTGCGTTGTTTACGTATTCGTTAAGGTATTTTGCGATTTCGTTGGTTGCCAGGCTGATGCCAGGAATGCCTTTGATGGTGAAATAAGGATCAACGTTTTCATCGCCTTCCGCCGAAGCAGTGCCCGCTGCCGAAGAGTTCATCGCGACTGCGATTGCCGTGCCGAGAGTTTCGGCGTTGTTTGCTTTTGCAGGCGCGGTTTTCTTGTCCTTATTGCAGGCGGTAAGTCCGACCGCAAGAGCCGCTACCATAGATACTACAAGAAGTATTGCCAGGATTTTCTTTTTCATATTGAGTAAAACCTCCGTGTTTTTCAAATTGTTTTCGCAAAGTAAACAATCGACGAGCGCGTTTTATTGGGATTTTACAAAAAATTTTTTGTTTTTTCAAAAACGATATAATGTTGATTTTTCTTCTCAATTCTTATTTATATTAAATTGCAACAAAAAACCTTACCGTTTCCGATAAGGCTTGTATAAGGCTTGCTTATATTTTTATAGTGTTTATTAAATATTAAAAATACTGTTCGATGTTTGTTCGCTCGGGTTCAGAATATTGTTGATTAAATCCGTGATATATTTGTCATACATCGCCTTGATTTTCGCAAAGTCGATGTTTTCAAGGGAGATACGGATTTCCGCAACTTTTGCCTGCAAATCGGTCAGCCCTAAAAACTCGCACATACTTTCGATACTTTTAAGGCTTTCGATCATTTCGGCGTAAGAGCCCTTTGTAAAGTTTTTGACGTAGTCACTGCTGCCGATATTTTGTCGCTTGATTTCTTCTTCCGCATAGTTAAAATAAACGTCCGAAAATAAGCTTCTGTCGCCGGACCAGGATTCTTCCAGCAGACTCTTTCTTTCGGCAAAAGCGGCGGTTAATTGTTCAAAACTCATTGATGAAGTTGCGTTTTGTAAATATTTCTTCGCTTGGTTTACAAGGTCTTCCTTTGAAATCGTCTTTATCGACAGCGAAAAGTCAAACGCCGCCCGAAGTCGTTTTGCAAAGCTTTCGGCGGTCTCGCCGGAGACGGAAACGGAAAGCCCGTCTGCGTCATCGACGAATTTGAGCGTCCGCGCGGCTTCGTTGATTTTTCTTGTCGCAACGTCAAATTTAAGCCCTTTCAATTCGCCCGAAAGATGCAGTATCATGTCGCCGTCCACGTTTTCGGCGCGCACCGTTTCCACGGTTTCCTCGCTGTTTAACGTGAGCGTGATTTTTGCGCCGTCGGTTTTTTCGTCCGCCGCCGCAGTCGCTTTGTCCGCGCCCGCAGAAACTTGCACGTAATAATAATTGCTTATCGGCGAATTATCTTTTTTCGGCGCGAATAAGACGCCGCAGGTAATCGCGATTGCCATAATCAGCACGCACGCCACGGCGGACGTCGCGATTCTGAACGCTTTGCTTGCGCCCGCTTTCTTTGTTTTCGCCACGGGTTTTTCGATATAGGAGGACTGCACGACGTTGTCGTAAACGCGCGGCGTAATACTTTCGATTTCGCTTTTTAATCTGTTTTTCAAATCTTTGTTGTTCACGCTTGCTCCTCCTTTAAGTATTTTCTGAGTTTTTTAAGGCTGTTGTTGTACGTCCAGAGTACCGTGCCCACGGGTTTTTTTACGATTTCAGCAATCTCGCGATGTTTGAAACCTGCCACGACGTACAGCATAACGATTTGCGCTTCGTCGGCGGTGAGCACCTTTTTCATCGCGTCGGTGACGGTGGTGTCGGCAAGGTCTTCGACGCTCTTTTCGCCGGACACGGGTTCCCACTCCGAAAAATCCGTCGCGGTCTCGTACTTCGCGCGCTTTATGTGGTTGAAGGCGATGTTTTTGCCGATCTCGATAAGAAACGCCGCCGGATTGCCCGATTTGTAACTTTGCACGCTTTGTCTGAAACGCACGTACGTATCCTGCATAAGGTCTTCGGCAACTTCCCTTCTCCTTACTATCGACAATAAATACGAAAACAAACCTTTTGACGTGAGTTCGTAAAACTCCGCAAAAGCGGTTTCATCGCCCGATTCCTTGATGCGCGCTATTAAAATGTCAAGGCGTTTATTATCCAAACGGAAAACCTCTTATATTTAATAGGCATATTATACAAAGTCGGGAAGAATTTTGCAACCGATATAACCCTTGCAACAAATAAACAATCGAATCCCTTTTTTTATTTGACGATTTTTACATTTTTTCGGATTTTGTCAAAAAACGGCGGATTTTTCAGGTTCCGCCGTGTTTTTTCCAAAAAAGAAACCCCGGAAAAATCCGAGGGAGTTCTTTCTTTTTGTGTTTGTCAGCCTTGGATTGCTCCGACGGGGCAGCCTTCTGCGCAAGCGCCACAATCGATGCATTCGTCGGGGTTGATTTCGTATTTACCGCCGTTTTCGGAAATAGCACCTACCGGGCAAGTGTCCGCGCACGCTCCGCAAGCGATGCATTCATCACTGATTTTGTGTGCCATAGTAACGTCTCCTTTTCAAATTTGTCTTATTTGGGTTTTCCCCTTTTCATTATATTACCACACCGCCGCGGAATTTGCAAGGGTTTTCAAATTTTACTTGACTTTTATTTAGACAAACGCGCGAAAACAATATATAATAAGGATTATGAAACCGTTGTACGACAAAATCTGCGAATACGTCGCAAAAAATCCCGCACGCTTCCATATGCCCGCGCACTTCGGCACGGACGAAAACCCGCTTTTTTCAAGCGCGAAATACGACGTGACCGAACTCGATTTTTCGGACAATCTGCAAAATCCGACGGGCGCGATACTTGAAAGCGAAAAGGAATGCGCGAAAACGTACGGCGCGAAAAACTGCTTTTATCTGACCTCGGGCAGCACGACGGGGGTTTTTATCGCAATGAGCGCGATACGAAACCGCACCGACGAAATAATCGTTGCCCGCTCTTCGCATAAGTCGGTTTACGCGGCGGCAAGAACGCTCGGGTTTAAGGTAAGATATATTCCGTCGTCTTTCGACAAAAACGGAATCCCTTTGCCCGTGACGGAAAAAGACGTCGAAACCGCGCTTGACCAATATCCGTCTGCGGGCGCGTGCGTCATAACGTCACCGAATTACTTCGGCATGACCGCGGACGCAAAAAGTATATCCGCGCTTGTGAAAAAAAGTGGCAAAATTCTTTTCGTGGACGAGGCGCACGGCGCGCATTTCCCGTTTTCAGAACGCTTTGAAAAAGGCTTTTCGGGATTTTCCGACATTTCCGTTACAAGTTTTCACAAAACCTTACCCGTGTATTCGGGCGGAGCGGCTTTATTTTGCAATAACGATACTTTAACGGACGATTTGTTGCGTTTACGTGCCGATTTGCACACCACAAGCCCGTGCTATCTTACCCTTGCGAGCATGGATTATTCCATTGACGAAAGAAGAATATCGGGCGAAGAAAAGTATGAAAACCTTTTTGAAAAGGTAAACTTATTAAAAGAAAAACCGTCTCTGGAAATAATTAAAAACGACGACTTCACAAGGCTTGTCGTAAGGTGCGGGGACAACGGGTTTTCGGCGCTCAGACAAAAAAATGTCGTGCCCGAAATGACCTTTTACGATTTGGCGGTCTTTATACTTTCTCCCGAAAACGAAGAACGAATCGACGATATCTACGACGCCTTAAAAGACGTGAAATGCGAAAGCGCGCGTGAAATTCCGCCCTTGCCCGCGCCAGTTTTCAAAAAAGTAACGGGCGGCGGCGCGTATCTTCCGCTGCACGACGCGATAGGTCACGTGTCGCTCGGGGAAGTCGGGACGTATCCCCCGGGCATTCCCGTCGTCGCGTACGGCGAAGTAATTACCGAAAATATTGCCGATTTTTTGAAAGACCGCGACGTTTTTGGTTTTGTAAACGGCAGATTATATGTTACAATAGATAAGTAGAATAATTAACGGACATCATTATGAAAGGAAAATTTATCACTTTTGAAGGCGGCGAAGGCGTCGGAAAATCCACGCAGGTTCGTCTTCTTATGGAATATCTTGAAAAAACGTCGCAACCCGCCGTTCTCGTTCGTCAGCCCGGCGGCACTCCCATTTGCGAAAAAATTCGCGAAATACTTCTCTCGCCGGAAAGCGCGGATATGACGCCCGAGTGCGAGGCGTATCTTTACGCAGCGGCGCGCGCGCAACTTTTAAGGGAAGTCGTCATTCCCGCCCTTAACGAAGGAAAAATCGTGATTTGCGACAGGCACGTCGACAGTTCGGTCGCCTATCAGGGCGCGGGACGCGGACTCGGCACCGACGTCGTGAAAAACATAAACGCAAAAGCAATCGAGGGCTGTCCCATCGACGCGACGGTTTTCATCGACCTGCCCCACGACAAAATGTTCAGAAGCCGCAAAAAGGCGGAAGAACTGGGCGACCGTTTCGAGGTGGAATCGGGCGATTTCCACGCCCGCGTTTACAAGGGCTTTTCCGACATCGCCGACGAAAATCCGGAAAGGGTGATCCGCATCGTCCCATGCGCGTGCAAGGCCGAAACAAGCCGGCATATTATCGACGCCCTTCGCGAAAAAGGACTTATCAGATGATTGAGTTTCAGGACGCTCTGAAAAAGAGCCGCGCCTACAACTTAATAAAACACGATATCGACACGGGCAATTTGTCGCACGCTTATATGGTGATTTCGCCCGACGTTTTCGCCGTGCAGAATCTTTTCAGACTGATTGCGTGCGCGGTATATTGCAAGGACACCTGCACGACCTGCCCCGTTTGCAAAAAAGTGCTGAACGGGAATCACGCCGACGTGAAATTCATCAACGAAGACGGCAAAAAAATCAAGGTCGAAGACGTCGCCGCCCTTATCGAAGACACCGAGACGAAACCATTTGAGAGCGACAACAAACTGTACTTTGTAAATTCCGCGGACAAAATGAACCCCGCCGCGCAAAACAAGTTGCTGAAAACTCTGGAAGAACCGCAAAAAGCGGTGAGCATATTCTTAGGAGTCGGCAGCGAAAGCGCGATTCTGGACACGGTGAAGTCGAGAACGAAAAAAATAACCCTTGACAGGTTCTCCGCGGGCGACATAAAAGACGCGCTGATAAGTTCGGGCGTTGCCGTCGGAAACGCGACGATTGCCGCCGCCTGCGCCGACGGTATGCTGTGGCGCGCAAAGGAAATTTCGTCAAACTCCGCCTTTTCGGAAACGTTCGACCGCGCCATATTCATACTCAACAATCTGAAAAAAAGCAGCGATGTGGCGTCGTTTTTGAACGATAAAACCCTTGATAAGGATAATTTGCCCGTTTTTCTGGACGCGCTCTCAATAGTGCTTCGCGATATGATTGCGGCAAAAACCGACAAGAACCTTATCATGAGCAAACATAAGGAATGGGAAATCGAAACGCTGTCGAAAGGCTTTTCGCTTGACGCCCTTTCCAACATACTTTATCTTGTCAACGAAGAAAGAAAAAAATTGAGTTTTTACGTGGGAAGCACCGGCGTTGTCGAAAACCTGCTTCTCGGTATTTTGGAGGTTAAATATAAATGTCAGTAACGATAGTCGGCATAAAATTTAAGAACTCGTGCAAGGTGTACTATTTCAGCCCCGAGAACATTTCGTTTTCGGAAGGCGACGCGGCAATTGTCGAAACGGCGCGCGGCACGGAATACGGCGAAGTCGTGCTCTCAAACCGCGAAGTCGACGACAAAGACGTCGTGCAACCTTTGAAACCCGTTTTAAGGAAAGCCACCGACGCCGACAAAAAACAGGTGGAAAAAAACCTTGCCCTGCGCCCCGAAGCCATTCGCATCGCAAACGAGAAAATCGAAAAACACAACCTTAATATGAAGCTTGTGGACGTGGAATACACTTTTGACCGTCAGAAGATTATCTTTTACTTCACGGCGGCGGGACGCGTCGATTTCCGCGACCTTGTCAAAGACCTTGCGGGCGTGTTCAGAAACCGCATCGAACTTCGCCAGATTTACGAACGCGACGACGCGAAAATGCGCGGCGCGCTTGCCCCCTGCGGACGGCCGTGCTGCTGCAACACCTGTCTTCCCGATTTTGCGAAAGTTTCCATCAAAATGGCGAAACTGCAAGGGCTGTCGCTTAACCCCACAAAAATCAGCGGCGTTTGCGGACGTCTTATGTGCTGCTTGAAATTCGAGAACGATTACTACGCCGAAATGTACAAAAAAATGCCCAAGGTCGGCAGTCGCGCAAAAACTCCCGACGGCGAAGGCGTCGTGGAAAGCAACGACATCTTAAAACAGCAGGTCAAGGTCAAAATAATGGACAAAGACGGCAGTTTCGACGTCAAAACCTATGACCTTAAAGACGTGTCGGCGCGCGTGCATCAATCGGTGGAACCCGACGATTCTTCGGACGACGAGGAGCTCAAAAAACTTGAAGATTGATATATAAATATATCTTTTTTGGAATACAAGGTTTATCGACAAAATATTTTGTGTCGAACATGAGATATTTTTGTTGACAATTTTCTTTTATAAGTTTATATTACGGGCTATGAAATCAGAGAAATCGAAAAAATTTTTAAGTCGTGTCGGGTTTTACGGTCTTTTGCTATTCTTCGCACTGCTTCGCGCGGTGGCGTCGTACGTCTTTATTGTCCCGAACGCATTTGCCCCGGGCGGCGTAGGCGGTATCGCGAGTATCGTTTACAACGTCGTCAATCTGTACGACCATAAACTTGCGGAAGGCGTGTTCAACCCCGCCGTCACGATTTTCGTGCTGAATCTGCCGCTTATTATCGCGTCGTTTTTCACGCTCAACAAACAATTTGCAATCAATACGACCATAGTAACCGTCGGATATTCGGGCTTTATGGCACTGTTTTCCGCACTTAAACTGCCCGTGTTTCAAGGCTCGGGCATGGAAAGCAGTCTGACGATAATCTCGGCAATCGCGGGCGGCGTCATTTCGGGCGTTGCGCTTGGCGGCTCCCTTCTTACGAACAGCAGCGCGGGCGGCACGGATATCCTTGGGAAAATCGCAAACAAGAAAAAGCCTGAACTTAATACAAGTTGGTTTATTTTCCTGTTTGACAGCATCGTCGTTTTGCTTTCCGGTATCGTCGGTCTGTTGTCGGCAAAAGGCATGGACGCGAACGCGACCTTCGTCAAAATCGCTTCCCCGATATTTTACTCGTTCATCACCCTGTTTTTGACAAGCGAGGTTGCGGACGTCATCACGACGGGTACGCAATCCAGCGTCGTGTTTAATATCATCACCGATAAGGCGGAAGAAGTCGGCGACGCAATCGTGCAAATCCTGCACCGCGGCGGCACGATAATCCACGCGGAAGGCATCTATACAAATTCCACCAGAAAAATCCTGGTCTGCGTCGTGAAGAAAAAGCAATCCGCCCTGCTCAAACAAATCATAAAAGACGTCGATCCCGACGCATTCACCTATATCAATAAGGCGAAAGAAGTCAGCGGATTCGGCTTCCGCAACAATCAATAACAGCCACAACGATATAAACTCTAACGAAAAAGCACCGAAATATCGGTGCTTTAATTATATCGTTTCCCTTCCGGGAGATTGCCACGTCGCTTTGCTCCTCGCAATGACATAAGTGTTCCCATTAAAATATAATGTTTCTTAAAAAGTAAAGATTTTGATGGATTTTCGGGGTTCTTGACGGGTTCGTGCGAAGGCGCGTACTTTGCCGTACGTAACTGAGCAGGGTTCTGTCAAAACGCCGAAAAGGCGCAAAATATTTACTTTTTAATAGGTTTCATTGTGGGGAACAACAATACATCCCTTATCGTCTCCGCACCCGTAACAAGCATTACAAGACGGTCGACGCCGACGCCTAATCCGCCCGTCGGGGGCATGCCGTATTCCATTGCGGTGAGATAATCTTCGTCGATGTCGTTGGCTTCTTCGTCGCCCTGTTTTTTGAGTTCCGCCTGAGCCTCGAATCTGCCGCGCTGGTCGATGGGATCGTTAAGTTCCGAAAAAGCGTTGGCGTATTCCCTGCCGTTTATGAACAACTCAAAACGCTGGGTGTAGCCGGGATGATCGGGATCGCGCTTTGCAAGCGGGCTGATTTCCACGGGGTGTCCGGTAAGGAACGTGGGCTGGACGAGTTTATCTTCGACGTACGCCTCGATAAACAGATTGAGAATGTCGCCTTTTTTGTGGCGTTGTTCGTATTCGATGTGGTGTTCTTTTGCGACCGCCCTTGCTTCGTCCAGTGTTTCGATTTTATCAAAGTCGACGCCTGCGTACTTTCTGACTGCCTCGACCATCGAGATTCTTTCAAAAGGTTTGTCAAGGTCCAAATCCACGCCGTCGAAGGTGATTTTGCCCGTACCGCAAACTTTGTTTGCAACGTGTCTGAACATACCTTCGGTGATGTCCATCATACCGTGAATGTCGGTGTATGCTTCGTAAAGTTCCAGCAAAGTGAACTCGGGATTATGGCGTTGATCCATACCTTCGTTTCTGAAAACCCTGCCGATTTCGTAAACTTTTTCAAACCCGCCGACGATAAGGCGTTTAAGATAAAGTTCCAGAGCAATACGAAGGTACATATCGATATCGAGCGTGTTGTGGTGCGTAATGAACGGCCTTGCGTTTGCGCCGCCCGCGATGTTGTGCAGAACGGGGGTTTCGACCTCGAGATAACCTTTTTCGTCCAAAAAGTTTCTGATTTCGCGAAGAACCATACTACGTTTCACGAAAACCGACTTGACTTCCGGATTGACGATAAGGTCAACGTAACGCTGACGATAACGAAGGTCGGTGTTGGTAAGTCCGTGGAATTTTTCGGGGAGCGGCAAAAGCGACTTTGAAAGAAGTTTCACCGAAGTAACGTTGACGGTGGTTTCTCCCATGTGCGTCACGAAAACTTCGCCGGTAACGCCGATAATATCGCCGATGTCGTATTTTTTGAATTCCGCATACGGCTCGTCGCCCAGAACGTCGCGCTTAAAGTAAAGCTGAATCTGACCGTCGCCGTCAAGGATATGCGCGAAACTTGCCTTGCCCATGACGCGTTTGCTGACGAGTCTGCCGGCGAGCGACACAGTTTTGCCCTCGTATTTTTCAAAATTGTCGACGATTTCCTTGGACATCGCCGTTTTTTCGAAGCGGACTTCTCTGAAAGGATCTTTGCCCGCGTCCTGCAAATCGCGCAGTTTGTCGCGGCGAACCTTGATAAGCTCGCTTAAATCTTCCTGTTGTTCGTTGTTTCGGACGTCGTTTTCTGCCATTTTGACCTCTTATGCGTTAATGCTTAAAATTTTGAATCTTGCTTCGCCGCCGGGGGTGGTAACGACGACTTCCTGTCCCTTTTTCTTGCCGATGAGCGCGCTGCCGAGAGGAGATTCGTTGCTGATAAGATTTTCTTCGATTTTCGCTTCCGAAACGCCGACGATTTTATATTCGAGCTTGTCCCCGAATTCCAGATCCTGAAGTTTTACGATGCAACCGACGCTGACGGTTTTGGTATCGATCGTGCTTTCGTCGATAATCGTGCAGTTGCTGAGCATTTCGTTGATTTCACGAATGCGCTTTTCAAGGAAACCCTGCTCTTCTTTGGCGGCGTCGTATTCCGCATTTTCGCTGAGATCGCCGAACTCACGGGCGATTTTGATTTTTTCCGCCATTTCTTTGCGACCTGTCGAACTGAGTTCGTCATATTCGCGTTTTAATTTGTCGTAGCCTTCCTTGGTTAAAAAAACTTCTTTTTCCATTTTTCTTCTCCATAAAAAATCAAAGGCATATAAAATATGCCAATGTCTATTGCCCTATTATACTTGCGACTTTTCGTTTTGTCAATGGTTTTGACCGCCTTACGGGCGCGCTATCGCGCCAAAATGCGCGAAAAAAGACGAAAAACGGCAAAAAATGAAAATTTTCGGGACATCGTTATCAATAAACTGACCGTCAGTACAAAATTGTACTTTAATACAAAAATCTCTTTACAACCGTATTATTTTAGTGATATAATCAAAATATATTAAAAGGAGATTTTATGGCACCATTGGAAACGTCACGCCGTCTGCGCAAAAAAAACAACACTCACAAAGCGTTGTTGCACGCGGCGAAAAAACTGTTTGAAGAAAAAGGTCTCGGAAACGTTACCATCGACGAAATATCGGAGGCGGCGGACGTATCGCGCAGCACTTTCTTCACTCACTTCAATTCGCTGGACGACCTTATGGAACAAATCGCGGCGGAAGAAATCAACGACCTTGTTTCGGTCTTTGAAGAATCCGAGCAGGAAGTTTCCATATCGGCGCTCATCGACAAACTCGTCGACGACACGATACCTTACCCTTACCTTACGGGCAATCTTTTAATGCGCGGTATCCTGTGCAAAGGCGAAAGCAGTTTCTCGAAAATTTACGATATTGCGGCGGAGCGCATAAAAACGCACGCGGCATACGCGAAACTTCTGGAAACGTTCACCCCCGAGGAACTTTCGGCATATATCCTCGGCGCATATTTCGGAATTGTTTTTCAACGCTTCATCAAAAACAAACCCTTTGACGACGTTGAAATCAAACAGTCAATCGATAAATTTATTAACTACTTAAAACGTTAGGAGGACTTCACTATGAGCAGAAACGGTTACGCTTGCGAACAAGGCAAATGGCCGAAAGCGCAAGACATCTACAACGAGTTGCACGAACTCACGAGCAAACCCATCTATTGCGTATCGGACGCAGCGTATAAGGACATCGTCGAAAATTACTTCGACAAACAATGCGCGAAATCCAAAGCAATCACCACCGAGGCAAAACAATATATCCCCGGCGGCGTTCAGCACAACCTTGCTTTCAACAAACCCTTCCCCATGTGCATGGTAAAAGCCGAAGGCGCATACCTTTACGACGCGGACGGCAATAAATACTTCGACTTCCTGCAAGCGGGCGGCCCGACAATCCTCGGCAGCAACTTCCCCGAAGTTCAGGAACAGGCGATCGAACTTATCAAATCCTGCGGCCCCGTTACCGGTCTTTTCCACGAAGCGGAACTTCTGCTTGCAAAAGAGATCAATAAACATATGCCTGCGTGCGAAATGTTCCGTATGCTCGGCTCGGGCACAGAATCCGTCATGGCGGCAATCCGCGTATCCCGTTGTGCAACCAAAAACAAACGCGTCATCAAAATCGGCGGCGCATATCACGGTTGGTCCGACCAGATGGTTTACGGTCTGAAAATCCCCGGAAGCCGCAACCTTCTTGAAAGCCACGGCATTCCCAAAGGCTGCTACGGCTCCACCGACGAAGTCCGCCCCAACGACCTGAAAATGCTGGAAGGTATGCTCAGACGCAATAAACTTCGCGGCGGCACGGCTTGCGTCATCGTTGAACCCGTGGGCCCCGAAAGCGGCACTCGCCCCATTGACTTCGATTACAACCAGAAAGCCCTTGAACTTGCCCACAAATACGGCGCGCTCTTCATCTTTGACGAAGTCGTTACCGGTTTCCGTATGGGTCTTGGCGGAGCGCAAGGCTTCTTCAACGTCAAACCCGACCTTACCATCTTCGGCAAAATCATCGCCGGCGGTTATCCCGCAGCGGGCGGCGTAGGCGGCAAACGCGAATACATCTCCCTTATGGCGGCGGGCGTCGCGGGCCTTGGTAAAAAAGCGTACGTCGGCGGCACTCTCGCGGCGAACCCCTTGTCCGCTTACGCAGGATATTGCTGCATAAAAGCCATCGAAAAATACAACGCTTGCGAAAAAGCGGGTATTGCGGGCGACAGACTTGCGGCAGGCCTGAAAGCCCTTGTCAAAAAACACAATCTTCCTTACGTCGTTTACAACCAGGGCAGCATCGTTCACCTTGAATGCACCGGCGCAATGAGCTTCGATTACAGCAGTTTCAGCTTCCTTAAATCCGCTTTGGGACTTCTCAAAAACAAGCCCGAAATGGAAGCCCGCGCAGAAGCCATGAAAGATATGGGCGCTGCGTACATGGCAAACGGTATCGTTACCCTTGCAGGAAGCCGTCTTTACACCTCCATGGCGGACACCGACGAAGTCATCGACGCCGCGCTTGAACGCTTTGACAAAGTTTTCTCTCTCGTAAAAGCACAAGGCACGCCCGAACTTCAACGCAGCTTCGAAAAACCCAAAAAGAAATAATCGTTAAAACTTGCGGGCGGTTTTTCCGCCCGCTGTTTTTAATAAGGAGTCGTTATGAACGAAAAACTCAAAAACACAATGGTTGAGTACGCGCATAAGGTTTACGACGAAAATCTTTTCGGCGCGCACACCAACAACATCAGCGCAAGAGTGGACTCGGAAAGTATGCTTATCACCAAATCGGGGGTTAACTTCAAAGATTTGACCGTTGAAGATATCATTGAGGTAAAATTCAACGAAACCGACAAATGCCCTTCCGACACTCTGAAAGACGCGCTTTTGCACGTTAAACTGTACGGCGCGCGTCAGGACGTCGGCGCGATTATGATTACTTCGCCCGTGTTCGCACTGACCGTCGCAAATAAAAAAGTCACCATTCCGCCCGTTCTGGACGATATGGCGCAAATCGTCGGACCTACCGCAAGAACCGCAAAAACCAACGACATCTTTGGCATTTCCAAGGCGCTTAAAGGCCGCGGAGCATGCCTGCTTTCGGACATCGGTATTCTTTCGACAGGCACGACGCTCAACGAAGCGTTCACCGCTTGTCTTGTCCTTGACAAAGCCGCCCATACCCTTATCATGGCGCAAGCCGTCGGCGGCTGCAAACCCGTCGGCAAAATCGGCGCGGTGCTGGAACACGTCGTGTATCGCAAAAAATACAGCAAGACGAATCAGGAAGCGCTTTTGAAAGCCGAGCGCGAATAGGAGGTTTATTATGGCATTTACCGAAAAAGAATTAAGACAAATGGTCAAAGACGCAGGCGTCAGGATGCTGGAAGAAAACCTTGTGCAAGGCACCTGGGGCAACATCTCGATCCGCCTTGACGAAAAGCACGCGCTTGTCACCCCGTCGGGACTCGATTACGTCGTTATGACGCCCGACGACCTTCCCGTCGTCGATATCGAAACGCTTGAATGGACGGGACCCCGGAAACCCACAAGCGAAAGGAAAATCCACGCCGCTATTCTTCGCGCGCGTCCCGAAATCAACGTCGTTCTGCACAGTCACCCCACCTGGGGCGCAACCTTTGCAAGCACGCACCTTTCATTGCCCGCTTTCAACGATAAAATGAAAAAGTATCTTCTGGGCGACGTCCGTTGTGCAAAGTACGGCCTTGCGGGAACCAAAAAACTTACGAAAAATACCGTCGCCGCAATGGAAGGCAGAAACGCCTGCTTCCTTGCAAACCACGGCGTTTTCGTGTGCGGGAAAACCCTGGAAGACGCTTTCGAAGCGTGCCGCGCTCTGGAAGAAGGATGCAAAACTTATATCGAGCAAAAGACCGTCGAAAAGGCAAAAGCCGACAAATACACGACCGAACTTTCGCTGGAACTTTTCAAAAAGACTTATAAGAAATAATTTGACACAGCAGAAAGCCGCGGAATTTCCGCGGCTTTTTCGTTGCCTTTTTGTAGGTTTTTGTCGGCTTATTGTCCCCTGCCGATTTCCTTAAATCTTTTTTCAAGCGCGGCAAGTTCTTCCTTTGACCTTGTCGCTTTCAGATAATCGACATACTTTCTGGCGTCGGAAATTACCGTGGCGTTTGATAATTTCTCCGCTTCTTTTATTGTATAATTCTTCCCGATATTTTTCATTGCGTGACAATATACAAGCAGTTTCTTGACTTTATCAACCGAAATATCGTTGTCAACCGCCATTTTTGCAAGTTCGCGCTCCGAATACTTGCTGAAAACCTTTTCTTTTGCGACTTCGTTTTCGTAAAATTCAAGGTGGCGTTCGCCGAAAACATCGTAAAGCGTTGCGGCGTTTGCCGCGCCGCGGTTTTCAAAACCCGCGATGAAAAACACCGCCGCCGTCATCATAAACAATAAGCATTTTTTCATATCCCTGATAGCGTGTCGGAAAATTAAAAGAATATACTAATTAAAATAAAATTGCTTTTTTCAAAGAATAATGATAACATTAGCGTATGGACGAACAAAACGTAAAAAACGAAAAGAAAAAAGAACTTCTGAATATTTATTGGTTTTTGCTTATGGTGATGGCGGCGGTAAGTCTTGTCAACCTGCTGGCGATTTCCACGGACAGCATGAAAGCCGCCGCAATCGTGAACGTCGTCCTACTTTTTGCAATCCCCCTGACCTTCGTCTTGGGATATATCGATTTCAGAAACTTCGCGCCGATGAGCGTCAAAAAAGAGTTTGCGTACGACGCGACGGCGGTCATCGCGCTTTTTATCTCGCTCATTCACTTCAACGTCCGGAACTACACTTTCATGCAGGACTACACCGACGAAAACACTTATATCATATGGGTGTCGGTGTTTGCGGCGTTGTACCTTGCAATCGCTTTCATTTGCCTGATTTTGACGTTTCTGAACTTCCACAGCAGAAAAAAACAAACGAAATATTACTACGCGACGGCGATTGCGTCGATTGTCAGCTGCGTGTTCCTTACCGCGTTCAACTACAACACGACGGTTACGATATTCTGGGCACCGCTGAAACTTATGGGGATTCAGGATGGCTTCGTCGTTGACCTGGGGATAACCGTCCTTGCCCTTCGCGTTATCGTGGAATACGGCATTTTCATTTTCCACGCCGTGCGCGAAAAGCAAAAAGGCGGGCTCCCCGAAGGCGAAGAAACCGAATACAAAAAATGCGTCTTTATTCCGTCGGTTATCGCCGTCGTCTTTATGCTTGTCAACGTGATTGTCCTTCCGATAATCAGCGGTATGCAAAACTTTTATCCCGATAAAAAGCAAGGGCTTTTCATCGCGTACGAAATTGTCGAAAGCATTTCCGTCGCCGCCCTGCTTGCGTCGGGCATCGCAATCTGCTGTTTCAAGAAAAAGAGCGAAAAGTACGGCGAAATTTATTTAAGGCAAGGGCTTGCAAGCATAATCTTTGCGCTCGTTTACGCGATTATGGACTTTATCCCCGTGGGCACGCTTATCGGCGGAAACATTATAAAGGCGCAAATCGCGTCCGACGTTTTCCATTCGTCGATAAAAATCGGCGGGCTTGCCATTTACACCTTATACGTCGCACTGCGTAAGCCCCTGAACGAAACCCTGAAAAAACTTGACGAAGAATACGCCGAAAAACATTCTACCGAAAATTACAGCATTTGATTTTTGCGGACGGGCAACCGTCCGTTTTTTCACGGCAATAATAATACACCCCTTGAAAAAGGCGCAAAAAAAGGCACGCTGAACAGCGTGCCCTTTGCATTGTTGAAGATTATTGTTTCTTCTGATCGTCAAGATACGTGCCTTGTGCGTAATATGCAACCGTGAAGAGCTGTGCCGAAAGTTCGTTGCCGAATTCGGGCGCGCCTTCGATGGACAGATATCCTTTTTGCATATAAGGAATCATCTCGACCTTGCTCATGAGAATTTCAAGAGCGTGTTTGGGAGAGTCGAAGCGCATGCACACGAAAGGTTTGCAACGTTTGCATTCGCCGCGTCCCGAAACGGTCTGACCGTCCTTAACGCGGAGCCAGCCTTGGAGTTTTTCGTGACCGGTAACCGCAAATGCGTACACACGGTCGGGGCTGCCTTCCGTAAAGTGCTTGACGTCGGGATGTTCAACCCTGTTAAGTTGGCTGACGCCGACGGTAAGAAGGTTGATGTAAAGCAAGACCAAAAGTTCCTGATCTTCGGGTTTTTCGGGAACGTCGGTGGCTTGCAGAAGTCCCGCCATTCTGAGAAGCGTCATAAGGATGTTCACGAAAGTGGGAAGGTGTGCGAGCGCGCCCTTGATTTTAGGAAGCGGCATACCTTTTCCGGTGAAGAACAGAATGAACTTCTCGGGGGTTGAAAATTCCAGTTCGATATCAGGATGGGGGTGGGTTTCACCGGTGTGAGTTTCCCACTTGCCGTCCTTGACAACGAAGTGCGTTGAAAGTTTTCCGGTCTTCTTGAATTCCGGCGACAAAACGCTGATCTGGAAAACGAAGTTTTTGCCCTTGAATTTCTTTACGAATTTCGGATCGTTTTCCGCAACGGTTTTTGCCAAAGGAATCGCGGCGAAGAAGAAAATTCTCAATGCATACTTATCGCCTTGAGTCATTGCCATAATACTATACCTCGTCTACCCAGTTTGCGCCCTGCGGAGCAAGTTTGACGGCTGCGCCGGCTTTTGCGGATTCCGCTTTGACGGCAGAGCCTTTGACGCCTTCTTTTTCGAAGTCCTGATTGATGACTTCAAGAGCGTTTTTCACGATGCCTTCCGCATCGATTTCGTGCATAGCCATAAGGTCTTCGTGGAGACCGATTTTGCTGAACTTGTCTTGGAGACCGAGTTTTCTGAACGCGCAAGCCTTACCTGCTTCGATGACGACTTCCGCAACCGCGCTGCCGAGACCGCCGATAACGGTGTGGTCTTCCGCGGTGATGATACGACGAGTGTCGTTGACCGCAGCAAGGATTGCTTCCTTATCGATAGGTTTAATGGTGTGCATATTCAGCACGCGAGCGTTGATGTCGTGGTCGTATTTAAGGATCTTCGCAGCCTGAACAGCCTGATATACGCAGCTGCCGCACGCGATGATGGTGATGTCGTTACCTTCGTTAAGGAGAACGGCTTTGCCGACTTCGAAGTCGTAGTTGTCGTCAGCGTAAACGTTGGTGTCGAAACCACGGTTAATACGAATGTAGAAAGGACCTTCGGTGTTTGCAGCCGCTTCGACCGCTTTGCCCGTTTCGATACCGTCGGCGGGGCAGATAAGCGTCATGTTGACAAGCGAACGGATAACCGCGAAGTCTTCGATTGCGTGGTGGGTGGAGCCCGCCTGACCGAACGACGTACCGCCGTGCGTGCCGATGATTTTCACGTTGACGTTCTGATAGCAGATGTCGGTGTGAATCTGGTCAAGCGCGCGGAGCGACGCGAAGACGGAGAAAGAAGACGCGAAAGGAATGAATCCGCATTTCGCAAGACCTGCCGCCATGCCGTACATATTCTGTTCCGCAATACCGACGTTAATGGTTCTTTCGGGGAATTTCGCCGCGAAGTCGCCGATTTTCGTCGAGCCTTTAAGGTCGGCGGTAAGAGCGACGATTTTGGGGTTTTGTTCGCCGAGTTTTACAAGAGTTTTGCCGTAAATTTCGGCAGTTGCCATTGATGTGCTTTCAAGCGCAGTATATACTAATCCGCCAGCCATAATTAAATGCCCTCCTTTTCAGCCACAGCGATTCTGGATTTCTTGTATTCGTCCAGATCGTGCAAGCAGGTTTCATACATTTCGTCGTTGATGGCGCCGTAGTGCCATTTGAAGTTACCGGACGTAAGTTTCATACCTACACCCTTGATAGAGTCGGAGATGATGCAAACGGGTTTGCCGTTCGGTGCTTTCTTTGCGTATTCGATAGCGTCGCAGATTTCGTCGAAACGATGTCCGTTGATGACTTTGGTGTCGAAACCGAAAGCGGTCATTTTGTCCGCAAGGGGTTCAAGCGCCATAACGTCTTCGGTGTTGCCGTCGATACTGAAATGGTTGCGGTCGATGATAACGACGCAGTTCGTGAGTTTGAAGTGCGAGATTGCCATGAACGCTTCCCAGCAGGAACCTTCGTCAAGTTCGCCGTCGCCGGTCATAACGTACGTGGTGTAGTTTTGTTTGTTAAGACGTGCCGCATAAGCCATGCCGAGAGCAAGCGAGGGGCCGTGTCCCAACGAACCGGTGGACGCGTCAAGACCTTTGACCTTATTGCTGTCAAGGTGCATTCCGAGACGGCTGCCGGTAAGGTTGAAGGTTTTGAGTTCTTCTTTGTCGACAAGTCCGAGGTCGGCGAACATACCCGCAAGGAAAATGCCGATGTGTCCTTTGGACACGATGCATCTGTCGCGGTTGGGATCGTCGGGGTTCTTCGGGTCGAAATTCATATACTTGTAATAAAGAGCAGTGAGGACGTCGGCTGCGCTCATGCTGCCGCCGATATGCCCGCTGGAACAATGCGTGGTGTAAAGACAAAGTTTGCGCAGTTCGTCAGCCTTTTCTTCAAGCCTTATCCACTCTTGTTTAGTTAAAGCCATAATTGATTCCTCCTAAAATTATTTAATGAGTTGTGCCTGGGGATAGCGTTCACGCACTACTTTGTACGCTTCGTCCGCAACTTCCCAAGTGTATTGGATGTCCTCATTGCTGAGTGCATAGTTGATGAAGTGGTTGTGGTGGCTGGTGAAGAATACGCCGCGTTTTACGCACTCGCATACCCAGTCCTGATGGATAACGCGCGAAGGAAGGTCGTTCGCAAGGCGCAGATAGAACATACCCGGTTCGCCTGTGACGCGGAGGTCGAATCCGTTGTCTTTTGCGATTTCTTTAAGGCCGTCGGTAAGTTTCTTGCCTTTCTTTGCGTTTTCTTCGGTAGCGTTCAACGCTTTTGCCTTGCGAAGGGTTGCGATACCCGCCGCAAACGGTACTGCCGAAAGCCAGTAGCTGCCGGTGTACGCGATGTCGGACGTCGCGTTGAGAAGTTTCTTGTTGCCGCAGAGGCACGATACGTTGTATCCGTTTGCGATTGCCTTGCAGAAGCAGGACAAGTCGGATTTAATGCCGTAATGGTAATCGGAACCGTTGATGTCGATACGGAAGCCCGCGCGTACGTCGTCGATAATAAGAACTACGCCGTATTTGTCGCAGATTTCGCGAATCTTCTGCCAGTATCCGGGGGCGGGCAGTTCGTTATCCGCAAAGTTACCGTGTTGATAAGGTTGCGAAATGAAGCCTGCGATTTGTCCTTCGTACTGTTGGCAGAGAGCCTCGAATTGTTCGGGATGGTTCCACTCGATATAAAGGTTGTTGCAAACGTCTTCTTCGATGATGCCCGAATAGCCGAGTTTTTGCGTCCAGGGAGATACGCCGTGGTACCAGCCTTTCGTCAAAACCATTTTCTTGCGTCCGGTATAAGCACGCGCGATCATCATCGCAAATTGCGTGACGTCGTTACCGTTCTTTGCGAAGAATGCCCAGTCTGCCATATTGATGGTCTTGCAAACTTCTTCCGCAAATTCGACGGTGATATCGCTGATAAGCGTGGTGCAGTCGCCCTTCTTTCTCTGAGCGGCGGCGGCAGCGTCGACGTCGGGATCGTTATAGCCCAGATAGTTGGGGCCGTAACCGCACATATAGTCGATGATTCTGTTACCGTCGATATCGTATATGTACGCGCCTTGCGCGTGATCCATATATAAAGGATACGACGATACGGGAACCATACAGCCCTCGGAAGGTCCGAGATGTCCGTAAATACCCGCGGGGATACAATTCAGAGCCCTTTTGAAAGTGGCCTGGCTTTTGGTAACGTCAATTATCTTTTTGGGTTCGTAAACGAGATTCATAATTTCCTCCTATCCGAGATATGCGCTGACGAGGTTGAGCATCTTTGCCATTTGTTCCAGCATATCGAGACGGCCTCTTACCTGGAAGTCGCCGCTGCCCATACCGCCGAAACTCGACGCGTCGCCGTTCAGCAAGTCGTGCGCGAATTCCATATTCGCAAAGAACATTTGTGCCGACCAGTCGTCGATTGCGCCCTTTGCTCCGTAAAGTTTGTGGTCTTTGACGGTGATGTTGAGTTGCGGACCGCCGGGGATACCCGCAGCAATCTTGCCGTCGCACATACGCTTTGCACAAAGTTTACCGACCTTATCGCTGTTTGCGACTTCGCAGAGTGCGAACAACGCGGTGTACAGCGTGAGAGTCGTGTTGATTTTGAAATATTCGGGATCTTTCAGAAGTTCTGCCTTCTTGTCCGCCGCCGGTTGCAGATAATAAGAAAGTCTGTCGGCGAGCTTCGTGAATTGATTGAGAAGGAATCCTACTTTGAATACGTTGTAGAAAATAGGTATGACCGTCTTGGGTTTACCGTTAGCGTCCTTGGGCGGATCGATAAGGTTGTTGAAATGCTCCGCCGAAGTGAAGAAGAGTTGCAGTCCGGCGTGTTTTTTGCCGCGATTGAAAGTGCACTTGCCGTGATCGAAATCTATGGTTGCGCTTCCTACGTCGGGCACGTTGAACTGTACGGAAAGTTTGGTATCCTTGATGATGTCGGCGGACTCTTTGTCCATTGCACACAAATCTTCAAGGTTCCTTAAGACAGCAAACAGATTTATTTTTGCCTTGGTGATGTTGTCCATAGGATATCCCCCTTTTTATAGAATTTAGTAACTTAATCTTACCATAAAACCGCGTCATTTTTCAATCCTTAATCGGATAAAAATATTATTTTTTACACTTGTCTTGTTTTGTATGGAAAAGAAAGCGTGTTTTTAAGGCGATTTTTGACAAAACGGCGCGTTTGTATTTTCTTTTTTAATAAAATCGTATGCGCGTTTTTCCCTCTTTTGCCTTTTTCTTTTGACGGGCGGCGGAAAATTGTTGCAAAGTGCGGCGATTTTTATTATACTTATTGTAATAAATCTTGGAGGAATTTTATGTCATTATTAAGCGCTGCTTTCTTTGTAGATGACTATATCAAATATTTATTGTGCAACCGCTTCCCCGGAAAAGGACTTACGGAAGTAAAAGATATCGTCTATGACGAGGAACATCCCGACACGGGAAAACTCGATATTATTTACGACGAAAAACAACGCGGAAAACTTACGGAAGGAAAGTTCCCCGTGTTCTTTATGATTCACGGCGGCGGCTGGATCGAAGGCGACAAAAAAATGCGCCGCGGCTATTGCCAGCATATGGCGCGCACGGGCGCTTTCACCGTCAATATCAGTTACGGTCTCGGTCCGAAGTACCGCTTCCCCGACTACATGAAACAGGTCTACAAGGCTCTGCAATGGGTTGTCGCCAACGCCGACAAATACGGCCTTGACCTTGACAACTTCGTCATCTCCGGCGACAGCGCGGGCGGACACCTTTCCATGGTGACGATAAACTGCCAGAATCACCCCGAATATCGCGAACATCTGGGACTTCCCGACGTCGATATCAAAATCAAGGGCGCGATTCTCAACTGCCCCGCAATCGACTTCGAAGGCAAAATCATCAACCTGCCCGTTATCCGCACGATGACTTATCACTGCACCGGCATCAAACACTACAAAAAACTCAAATCGGAGTACGAATATTACAACGAATTGCAGGTATTTCTCGGCGTCGAGAAACCCTTCCCCCGTCTGTTCCTTAACAACGGCATTCAGGACGTCTTCACGAACGGCGGCAGCAAGAAACTGAGAAAAGCGTTGGAAGCAAAAGATATTCCTTACGAATATTTCTGCGCGTGGGAACCGCTCAACTCTTTCCACGACTACAACCTGAAAACGTGGATGCCCTCAGCGCGCATCGTCCTTAAAAAGGAAAAAGACTTCTTGTGGCGCGTATATCAGGACAAATAAAAAGACGCTTTTCGGCATGTTCCAAGGCGAAGAGCAGTTGGTAGAGTTTCAAGCCGATTTATATTCAATCATTGATGGACGGGTATATAAAAGATCGGGGGAATAATTAATATGAGAGATAGAGAACCTTCGTTATGGGATGTGCTGTTTGGAACACCAAAGAAAAAGGGTAAAGAAAAGAAACAAAACATCTTTGATGACGATTGGGAAGAGAACTGTTCGGAATGCGATGAGTATTACGAAGATTGCGAATGTGAAGATTGCCCTGACGATGACTGCAGAAACGAAGGAAGTGGAAGATAAAAGATGAGCAATGCCATTGTAGATAAAGTCAAAAATATAATGGATATCGTTTGTCGTCTATCCACTGAGCTTGGCAATCCGATAACTGAAAAAGATTACATAATAGAAGATAGAGGATGCCCGCATCAAAGCTCACAACTTCCCAAGGGAAAGTGCGCAGTATATATGTTTTTCTACAAAGACGAAGCACTAAAAATCGGTAAAGCAAACGAGAAGTCGAATGCAAGATATTCATCGCAACATTATGGATTTAATGCGAGCAGTACATTGGCAAAATCTTTAGTTGCCGATAAAAGTATGTGGGAAACAGAAATGAATGGGGAAAATGCATCCGATTGGATAAAAGCTAATACTCACCGTATAAACATACTCGTTGATGCAAGTTGCGGAGATGCGGCGATTGAGTTGATAGAGGCGGTTATGCATTATGCTTTCAATCCAAGATATGAAGGAGCATTGCATAGAAAAGGAAGACGGTAGTACATAAAAAATGGATAGGAGAGGTTATATTATCCACAATGAGTAATTTCTATAGCAATCATTACCTAAGCGTGCCGATATACAAGCACGAAGATAAAACCGTTAAAAATCAATATTATGCCAACCGTGAATAATACGAACTATGCCAAACGGGCAAAAAACAAACCACCGAATTTTCGGTGGTTTTCTTTTGCTCTTTTCGTGTTTTCGCGGGTTTTATTAAATGCGGGATTCGATATATTTTACGACGTCGCCGATGGTATGAAGGTTTTTCACGTCTTCTTCTTCGATGGTGATGCCCCATTCGTTTTCGGCGTCCATCAGAAATTCCACGATGTCCAGACTGTCCGCGCCGATGTCTTTGATAATATCGGAATCTTCGGTGATTTTGCTTTTGTCGATGCCAAGTTGTTTTTCAAGCATATCTTTAATTTTATCAAGTACCATTTCAAAGTCCTCCGTTTCGGAATATGTTTTATTTTACTAAATCTTTTTCGATAAGTCAATCGAGATCGACGAGAATAATGGGCTGTTCTTCCGCAACGACCGTGCCGACGTATCCCGCGAAAATGTTGAGCGGCGTTGCGACGACGCGCTTGCCCTCGTAAAACAAATCGCCCGACACGTCGTTTGACCTGACGCCCGAAAGCCCCTCGCTCGTGAGTTTGAGATAGGCTTCCTTTCTCGTCCATACCGCAAGAAAAGTTTCAAGGTCTTGGACTTCTTTCGCCTCGCCTTTCGTGAAAACGTTTTCGACGACTTTCTGATAAGCGCGGGGACGGAACTCCTCGATGTCGATTCCGACTTCCGTCTGCGCCATTGCGACGACGACAAGCGCGCCGCTGTGCGAAATCGAAAACCTTACGTCGGGATAATCCTTGAAATAAGGTTTGTCGTTGTGGTTTTTAAGCTCGGTAAGTTCGCCTTCGAGCTTGGTTTTTTTCATGGTTTCAAGATATTTCGTCAGGCATTCTTCCAGAAGTTCACGCCTGTCGTACTCACCGTATTTTGCAAAAATAATCATTTCTTTCTCCTTATATCAAAAATGCGGCACACTGCAAAAAATGCAGTTTACCGCATAATTTTGGTTGTTTAACCTTGTTTTTGTTTTTCTTTCTTCTTGCGACGAACGTGGTCGGGACGATAAATAATGCTCCTTTTATCAACCGTTTTTATGAATATCGACGGCAGGAAGAAGTTGTGCTTTTGCTTCAAAATTTTGTCGGCGGTTTTCATAATGCCCGCCCCGTCTTCACGGGTGAGAGGCGCGGAAAGATGCGACGGCCAGAACACGTCGTATCCGTCGATTTTCAAAAGTTTTTCCTGCGTTTCGCGGTATTCCTCGATTGACGTCGCATGCGCCAGAAACATCAGCATAAGCGGGTTGAACGTGTCGCCCGAAAACATTATGCGGTCGCTCCTCGACAAGAAACACAAGCTGCCTTCCGTGTGTCCCGGCGTCTCAAAAACTTCAATCTTTCTGTCGCCCAAATCAAACGTGAACCCTTCGCAAATCGGGATAAGTTCCGGCTCCTTTTCGACCTTTTTCATGACCGCGTCCTTAAACTTTATGCACTTGAAAAACATAAGATAGCGCATAATGATTATGTAAAACTTGCGGTACGAAAGGGTTGCTTCCTTTACAATGTCTTTGTCGCGTCTGCCGACGTATATTTTGTCGAACTGCTCGCGGCCACCGGCATGGTCGACGTGTCCGTGCGACAATACCATATCGTAAGGTTTCCCTTCGACAAGCCTTTCGATGACCGCCTTATAGTCGCCTACGCCCGTGCCACAATCTATGCAAAGCGCGCGCTCGCTGCCCACGATCACGAACATTGTCGAAAGGTTGTATTCGTTGATTTTATAGATTTTCGGCGCGACTTCCTGCACGTCGTAATCTTTCAGTTGGGTTTTTAACGTTTTGTCGACGCTCATAATTTCACCTCGCGATATATTATATCAGTCTTTTTCTTAAAATACAAGGCTTAACGAATATCTTTTATACTTCGCCCGGCTGTTTCGGACGGTATTTGCCTTTTTCGTTGAGATAATAGACATTCTTCCCGCCGCCCACGGCATATTCGCCGAGTTCGTTTGTCACTTCGCCTTCACCGATAATCGTAAGGCGGGTATTGTCAAAGTTGTCCACTATCCACCCTTGGACTGCGTACTCCTCGCCGTCTTTTGGGGCTGTCGTAAGGTCGATTTCCGAAAACAACGTTACTTTTTCCCCGTCCGCCGGCAAATCGGCTATATCGGGAACGATAATCATCTTTTCCGCCGTATCGGGAAGCGTGATTTTGCCGTTTTCGATTTTCTTGTCCGTCCTTTTTCCGTCAACGAAAACGATGTAGTCGCTTTCGTTTTCAATTGTCATTCTGTACGTTTTGAGTCCTACGCGTTCGATTGCGTCGCCGATTACGACGATTTCTTCCGACACTCCGTCTGAAAACCCTTCGGCTGTCGCGACGATTTTCACTTTGTTTTCGCCCTGTTGAAGATGCGCAGAAATATCCGCCGTTGTTTCGGTAACCGTCAGCACCTTTTCTCCGCCGACGTAAACGTCGTACGCCGTTGCGCCGAGTACTTTCGTCCAGCTTACAACGCTTCCGCTTGCAGTGGGTACGGGTGACGAGAGCGCACCCGTCTTAACAAAAGTCGCCGTTCCTTCCGCCGACTCAGAATACCAGCCGTTTGCGTTTGCGACAACCGCAATCGTGTAAGTTTTTACTTCCGCAACGTACGGCGAAACGTCAAAACTTTCTGCGTTTACGTTTTTGGAAATAATCCTGCCGTCGATTTTTATCGTGTAATCGACCGCGTTTTCGACTTTCGCCCAACTGACGATTGTCCCGTTTACGGCAACCGTCGGCGTTTCAAGCGTCAGGTAATTGCGGAAATATATCGTCGTTACGTCGGAATAATCGTAATTCCCGTTCGAAAGCGCCTGCACTTTCACTGCGTATTCGCCCGCTCCGTGCTTTGCGACAAGTTCCGAAAGGTCAAAACTCGTTCCCGTAAACCTATCGACCTTTTTAATTTCGGTTTCCATAAAAGTTACGACGACCGAGTATTCGTTTGCGCCTTCCGACTTTGCCCAGGACACCGTTTTGTTTTCAACCAAAAGTTGCGGACTTTCAATGGTTTTACGGCATTCGTACGTTGTGGTCGCCCACTCGCCCGCGTCATATCCTTTTCCGCCCGTCGCGCGTACTTTTATCAAATAATTGGCAGGAACGGACACTTTATCTGTCAAATCATACTTGTTATCAGTTGTTTTTAATATTTCGCCGTTCACGTCGATTTCATATCCGTTTGCGTACGAAACGCTGTCGAATGATAAAATCACCTTCCCGTCGACGCTTGTTATCCCGACGTTTTCCGGGGTGCCGAGTTTCATCACGTTGTCGTAAGAAAGCGTTGAAAACTTGCTGTCGTAGGTCAAACGATTGTCGCCGTTTGCGCGCACTTTTATTTCGTAATTTATCGGTGAAGTCAGTACGTCGATAAGTTCGATTTCTGTTTTGGTCGCGGATTTTAAGACGGACACGCCGTTTATCACGACGTCGTACGACGCCGCTCCGTCAACCGCGGAAAACGACAATTTCTTGTCGGCGGACATCGTAAGATTTTCGGGCGCGTCAAGCTCGCGGCCGATAACGAGCGTGGTTTCGTAAAAGTCGGACGAGCGCGTTTCGTCGGCGCAAATCGTCCTTATCTTTACCGAAAATTCGCTGCCGCCTTCGACGTTAATCAGCACCGCCGTTACGTCCTTTTCGACAACGGTTGTCTTTCCGTTTACAACGACTTCGTACCCGTTGTTGTCGGGGACGTTTTCAAAGGTCAGATAATAGCTTCCGTCACGCACGGTGACGGAAAGATTTTGCGGCGGCATCGTTTTGCCGTCGTTTGCAAAAGCAACGTCGCTTGCGCCAAACTGCGCAAAGACGGCGACAAGCAGCATAAACACCACCGCCGCGATTACTTTTTTCATTTTTTATTCCTCCGCATTATATATAATTTCGACCGAACTCGGCTTATAGCCGTCAAGCATGGCCGTGATTTTGATTTTTGCCGTGGTTGTGCCCTTTTCCAGCACGTCGGATAACGCAAGCGACTTGTTTTCGTCAAGCTTGTCCGCGACGTTGACGCCGTTGATTTCGACAAGGAATTTCACGTCCTTTTCGTGGGAAACCGTCAGAACGCCGTTTTCGATTTTTGCAACGGGCGCGGAAAGCGTGCCTTTGAAGGTATATTCCGCCGCGAAGGACATATCGCTTTCGGGACGGTCGCCCGTCGCGCGGACGGAAAAAGTATATGTGCCGTTTTCTGTGAAAAGCGTATCGACGCGGACAAGTATGCTTTCGCCCGAAGACTTTTTGTCCAGTGGCGTTTCAACCTTTTGCCCGTTCATAAAGATCTCGTAACCGCTTGCCGCAAGCACCTGTTGGAAAACAAAATAAACCTTGTCTTCTTCGATGAGCATACCGACATTTTTCGGCGTATCGTACGGGCGGACGTAATTTATGTTTATTGCGCTTTCGTTCTCGCCGAAGCCGTCGCCCGTTACTTTTACAAGCACGTTGTGCGCGCCGTCCGACACGTTGTAATCCGCAAGGGAAAACGTTTTGTCGGAAGTAGTATTAAACAAAAATTCGCCGTCGATAAACACTTCGCACCTTTCGGCGTTTTCACCTTCGACAACCGAAACACTTCTTCCGTCAAAAGATATTTCGGGCTTTGAAAGTCTTTTCAAAAACACCGCGTTTATTTTTGTGTTTTCGGATTTAATCGTAAAATTCAAGGTTTTATCGTAATATTTCGTCCCGTCAACCTCAAAATATGCAAAAACAAAGTTTTCGTCGTCGCTTGCGGAAACCGTGATTTCTTCACCGAACGCCGCGCTTTCGGGCGCCGCGACCACGCACGCTTCGTCTGTCTTTTTAATTGTTATCGGATACTTCTTTTTTGAAAACTTGACAACGAAAACGCGATCGTCCGTTACCGTGAACGAGTATTCGCTGTTTGATGACACAAGATTGTCTTTTTCGTAAATCCCGTCGATTTCAAAATGTTCTTTCGGGGTGACGGTAAGTTTTGCGGTTTTGCCGTACTCGTACTTTCCCGCGCCCGAAACCGTCCCGTAATTTTCGTCAAATAAAGTAAGCACGTCGTACCGGCACTTCGTCCCGACGATTTCGATGCCGTCCACGGAAAAGCCTCCCACAGTGTAGGAATTGAAAGAATATCCTTCCTTTGAAAACGTGATTACGTCGCCGCTTTTAAGATGAGAAATGTTGAAACATCCGCTTGAATCAAGCGAATAATCTGTTTTTGTGCCGTTGACAAGAATTGAAATCTCAAAAAAATCGGCGTCCGTTATTACGATACCGCCGACAGAAAAGTCGTTATTTGTCTGTGTCTTGGAACAAGCCGAAAACACAAATGTTGCCACCGCGAACAACGCGAGCAGCAAAATTTTCTTTTTCCCCTTCATTTTCCCCTGCTTCTGACCGTTTTCTGTCCGTAAACTTTAATTAGTTTACCGCGGCAGAAAAACGCCGTCAAGGTTTTTTGGGGGAAAAACGATAATTTGACATATTTTTTGTCTTTTTTTACGATATTTTGCTAATTTTCCAAAAATTTTCCCGACACTTGTCTAAAAATTGTTGTAAAATCAGCGCGCGTTTTTTCAGTTGGGTAGTGACACTAACCAACCGAACCGATTAAACGCAGTTATAAGCGGTTTATTTTGAAACACGACAAAAAACAACCCTTCGGGCGAACCGAAGGGTTATTCTTTTTCAACAATTATCTGATGTCTTCAAGCAGGTTTTTGCCGGGTTTGAAAGCAACGGTCTTCTTTGCGGAGATTTCGATTGCTTCGCCGGTTTTGGGGTTGACGCCCATTCTTGCGGCGGTTTCTTTTGCTTTGAACGTACCGAAGCCGACAAGGGCGACGTCGTTGTTGTCTTTCAACGCTTCCGCAATGACTTGAAGAGCGGCGTCGACGGCTTCTTTTGCTGCCGCCTGTGAGATGTTTGCTTTCGCGGCGACTGCGCCGACAAATTCGTTTTTATTCATAGTTATCCTCCGTTATTGGCTAATTGCCTGAAAACAGTATAACCGAAATTTTGCCCCCGTGTCAACAGAAACGGGAAAATTTGGTTATCGGGCGGGTTTTCGGGGCGGTTTTATGCCAACGTTCATATTATTATCTGTTGGCATACTTTTAATAATACCCAAGATAAAGCGTTCCGAAACGCATAATTTCGGGAATTATCATATTTGCGAGCGAATAATATATCGTTTTTCCGTCGCGGCGCGCCGTAACGACGCCCGTGGAGCGCAGAATTTTGAGCTGATGCGACACTGTCGTCTGATTCATATCGAGCATTTCCGACAAATCCCCGACGCACATTTCGGAAATGCAGATTGCCGAAAGGATTTTTATGCGGGTACTGTCCGACAAGACCGAAAACAAATCCGAAAGTTCGGTAAGGACGGCGTTGTCGGGCAGATAATATCTGACCTTGACTTGCGTTTTATTATCGATAAGCGGCATGGCTTCCCCCTTTGTTCACACCGATTATACCTTAAAAGAAAACCGCGGTTTTGGGTAAATTTATCTCATTTTGTCGCATATTGTATATTTAAGAGATTTTCAAAAGGGGGAAAATATGTTTGACGACAACTGGATTTTGTACCTGTTCATAATAATGGTGCTGTTCGGCCGCGACGGCGAAATCGCGGGGACGGAACTTATCGTACTGTTCGCTTCGACGCTTGCCGTGCTTATCGGCGAAAACGGGAACGGCTGCGGACTGTTTTCGGGGAATGCCAACGGATAATAATACGAACGTTGCCAAGCATACGACATATTCTTCGATCTGACGATTTTATAAATCGTTTGACACCGCCGTTCGTTTATTTTACAATAGATAAAAAGAGGTAGCGTATGAAAGAAATTCAAGAAATCGCCGAAAGGCTGAAAGGTATCCGCGAAATGGAAGAAATTTCCACGGCGGAAATGGCGGAATGCGCGGGCATTTCGGAAAACGAATATATCGACTACGAATCGGGCAAAAAGGACTTCACCTTTACCCTGCTTTATAACTGCGCGAAAAAACTCGGCATCGACATCACGGAATTGCTGCTCGGAAAATCGCCGAACCTGTCGGAATACTCCATCGTGCGCGCGGGCTACGGAATGAAACTGAAACGTCGCGAAGGGTTTGAGTATCTGCACGTCGCGCAATATATGAAAAACCGCATTGCGGAGCCGTTTGTCGTTACCGCCCCGTACATCGAAGAAGAACAGGACAAGGAAATTCACCTTTCCAGCCATAAGGGACAGGAACTTGACTTTATCCTGGAAGGCAGCCTGAAATGCAACATAAACGGCAATATCGAAATTCTGCACGCAGGCGACTGCTTGTATTACGACAGCGGAAACCCGCACGGAATGATTGCGACGGGCGGCGGAAAATGCGTGTTCCTTGCAATCGTTATGGCAAAATGATCAAAAGAGATAAGGGGTAAAATATGAAAGGTACGGTTGCGATAATCGGCGCGAATCAAACGGGTTTGTTTGCCGCAAAGTTGTTTTCGGAACAAGGCTTTTCTGTTTTTGTATTTGAAAAAAACAGCCGTGAAAACGCGGCGTACGAATGGACGGACGATATTTCTCCGTCCGTTTTCAAAGAGGTCGGATTACCCTTTCCCCCAAACGATATTTTTACCCGCACGGGGAGTCTGGCTTTCGTCCCGCCCGGGCGCAACCCCGTCTTCGTCCCTAAGAACGAAGAAGAACCTGACATAAACGTGTCGCGGCGTGGACTTAACGAATGGCTTATTTCCCTTCTTCCCGACGATGTCGAATTATATTTCGATGCGTGCGTATCGCGCGCGCTTACCGACGGCGACGTCGTTTACGGCGTGGAGTTCTCAAACGGCGAAACTTTTGAATGCGACCTTGTCGTCGACTGCGGCGGTGTGAACTCGCTTGTCAGACGTTCCTTACCGCAAATTTTCCAAATCCAAAACGAAGTGAGCGCAAACGACAAGCTTTTTGTGAAAAGAGAATTTTTCGCGCGTCCCGAAAACTGTCCGTGCCCCGAGCATCCCAAAAAAATATATCTTAAACACAAAAACGAAAACGGCATTTCCAGGTGCTTTTTGAAAAAGGACGACGAAACCTCGGACGTCCTTGTCGGCAGAATCGGCAATCTTTCGGACGAAACCTACGAAAACGCCATTGCCGACTTAAAAGAAGATAATCCCGTCATCGGCAACAAAGTTTCCGGCGGCGACGTAATTTTTGAAATCCCCGTGCGCCGTCCCCTTTCAAATCTTGTTGCAAACGGATACGTACTGCTCGGCGACAGCGCGTGCATGACAATCCCCATAATCGGAAGCGGAATCGGAAGCGGACTGAAAGCCGCAAAAATGCTTGCCGACGCCGTGGTGACCGCCGACAAAGAACCTTTTTCAAAGAAAAATCTTTATCGCTATCAGTTGAAATTTATGCGCGAAATCGGCGGAAAACACGCCGCGATCGAACTTGTCAAAAACAAGCTGCTTTCAAGCCGCGGCAACGAAATTGACGACCTTGTGAAATCGGGCGTTATGGAAGGGTTGATGTCGGTCGTGTCGGGCGGAAGCGCAAAGCGACTTGTCAAAAGTTTCCTTACACTCCCGTTTAAGTATTTTTCACTGTGGAAAACCCTTTTCGGGACGCTTATAAAAGCGGCGTGCGTTGTATCTCACGCCACGAAAATGCCGCCGCGTTTTGACGAAAAGGAATTTGAAAAGTGGCGGAAAAAGTACGATAAGCCGTTTAATAAATAAAAATCGATGCGTAAACTTGCGTTTTATGCAGTACGGAGGAAATTATGAATAAAAACATTATCGTTGTCGGCGCAAACCAGACGGGGCTTGTTTTTGCCGCGTTTGCAAGAAACGCCGGCTTTGACGTCACCGTGTACGAGGCGAAAAAACAATGCGACGTCGCGTACGACTGGACCGACGATATGGTTGAAGAAACCTTTGAAGAAGTCGGCATGCCTCTTCCCCCAAAGGAGATTTACACGAGAAAAAGAAACTGGACGTTCGTGCCGCCCGAAAAAGGCGTGAACGTCCTTATGGATTTGCCCGACGACCAACTTGATATGGCGATATATCGTCGTCCGTTCAACGCGTGGCTTTTGTCGCGCGCAGAATGTGCCGGCGTGAAGGTGTTTTACGAAACCCCGGTAAAGCGCGCCATTGTCGAAAACGACGTCGTCCTTGGAGCGGAACTTGAAAACGGCGAAGTCGTGCCGGCAGGGCTTGTCGTCGATTGCGGCGGCGTAAATTCCGCCGTCAGAAAGAGCCTGCCCGAATCTTTGAAAATCACGAGAAATATCGACAAAAACGACACTTTCATCGTAAGGCGCACTTTCTTCAATCGCCCCGAAAACACGGCGCGCCCGAAGTACACGAACCGCGCGTACCTTAAACATATCAACGAGCGCGGCATATCCTGGTGTACGCTGTCCCATGACGAAAAACAAGCAGACGTCCTTATCGGCCGCGTCGGCGAAATGTCCGACAAAACCTATGAAAACGCCCTTGCCGATATCCGCCGCGACAACGAAATCGTGGGCGATAAAATCATCACGGGCGGACAACTTCTGCAAATCCCCGTACGCCACCCCTTGTCGCGTTTCGTCGCAAACGGATACGCCCTGCTCGGCGACAGCGCGTGTATGACCATTCCTATGCTGGGAAGCGGCATGGCAAGCGGTATGAAAGCCGGCAAAATGCTTTCGGACGTCATCTCTTCCCCCATCGGCGAAAACCCGTTTTCAGTTGAAAATCTTTATCGCTATCAGGCAAGGTTTATGAAAGAAATCGGCGGAAAGCACGCCGCCGTCGATATGATGAAAAACTGGCTTCTGAACAGCAAAAAAGGCGACGTTGACTTTCTGCTCGGTAAAGGCGTGGTTTCAAGAAAAGTCCTTATCGAAGCGAGCGCGGGGCATATGATCGTCATGTCGCCCGCGGAAATGGCGCAAGCCGCCGTAAAGGGTATTGCGAAACTTCCCCTTCTTTTAAATCTTGCGGTGCTTTTGCAAAAGATGAAGAAAGAATGTAAGGTTGCGTCGAATATGCCCAAACATTACGACGAAGCCGCCTTTTCGAAATGGGAAGAAAAATACGAAAAACCTTTCAGAAAATAATTTTCTGCAAAAAGAAAACCGCCGTTCATGCGGCGGTTTTTGTTTGGTTCGTTACTTGTTTTCGTCGGGCTTTTCGTCCGTTTTGTTGTCTTCGGGTTTTTCCGACGTGTCCGTTTTATTTTGTTCGGCGGGCGCGGAGTTTTCGATTTTTTCAATCTTTTCCTTCAACTTTTCGTGAAGTTTTTTGATTTCTTCCGCAGCCGTTTTGTCGTCCGCACCGACTTCCGTTTTGTCGTCGGATTTTTCTTCCGTCTTCGACGCTTCCGCCGCTTTCATTTTTTCCATGCTTTTTTCGTTGCTGAGTTTAATGATTTCTTCGGGCGTTTTGCCTTCAAACAGCATATCGACTTCGTTTTGGAAAATGGTTTCTTTCGCAAACAGCACCTTGACCATATTGTCCAGAAGGTCTCTGTGTTCCGAAAGAATATTCCTTGCGGTGTCGTAGCACTCGTCGAGGATACTCTTCATTTCGGCGTCGACTTTCGCGGCGGTTTCGGGCGACATTGCCTGCTGATTGAAATCGCGTCCCAAAAACACCTCGTGTTCGGGATTGCCGAGATATATCGTGCCGAGCGGGCTCATTCCCCATTCGGTAACCATCTTTCTTGCGATGGCGCTTGCGCGCTGAATATCGTTGCTTGCGCCCGTCGTGATGTCTTCGATGACGATTTCTTCGGCGACGCGTCCCGCAAGCATCATTGCGATTTCGTCCATCAACTTTCCGCGGGTAACGTGGTTGTCGTCGTTCACGGGACGGGTGATGGTATAGCCTGCCGCCTGTCCGCGCGGTATGATGGAAACCTCGTTGACTTCGTCGCAGTTTTTAAGGAGTTTCGCAACGATTGCGTGTCCGCTTTCGTGATACGCGGTGATGCGTTTGTCTCTTTCGCTGACGACGCGGCTCTTTTTCTGCGGGCCCGCGATGACCTTATTGATACCTTCGTTGATATCGCCCATCGTAATGACTTTTCTGTTGTCGCGCGCGCAAAGGATTGCCGCCTCGTTCAGAAGGTTTTCGATGTCCGCGCCGGTGAAGCCCGAAGTAAGACGGGCAAGCGTTTTGAAATCGATGTCGGGGGCAAGAGGTTTGTTCCTTGCGTGAACCTTGAATATTTCTTCCCTGCCGCGAACGTCGGGGACCTGTACGTAAATCTGACGGTCGAAACGGCCGGGGCGCAACAATGCGGGGTCGAGAATATCCGCGCGGTTGGTTGCCGCCATAACGATAATGCCGTCGTTCTTTTCAAAGCCGTCCATCTGGACAAGCAACTGGTTGAGCGTTTGTTCGCGTTCGTCGTGGCCGCCGCCCAAGCCCGTGCCGCGCTGTCTGCCGACCGCATCGATTTCGTCGATGAAAACGATACACGGCATATTGTGTTTCGCCTGGTCGAACAAGTCGCGCACACGAGACGCGCCGACGCCGACGAACATTTCGACAAAGTCACTGCCGCTTATGCTGAAAAACGGCACGTTCGCCTCGCCTGCGACCGCTTTTGCAAACAACGTCTTACCGGTGCCCGGAGGACCTACGAGCAAAACGCCCTTGGGAATTCTCGCGCCGATATCGACGAACTTTTTGGGGTTTTTAAGGAATTCCACGATTTCTTGCAGTTCTTCCTTTTCTTCTTCCGCGCCGGCGACGTCCGAAAAACGCACCTTAACCGACTGGGTAACGCGGGCTTTGGTCTTTCCGAAGTTCATCGCCTGCTGGTTTTGTCCCTGGCTCTGACGGTAAATAATGTACATCACGATACCGAGAAGCACAACCGACAGTATGGGCAAAAGCAAGCTGTAAAGAAGCGAGCGGCGCGCGGGATTGTCGTACGAAACCTTGGGGGACGTCCAACCCGTGTTGCCCTTACAGTCTTCGATCATGTCGTAAACCTGCTGGACGTTTCTGTCGGGAATATAACAAAACGCGTCGTACTTATTCGGGAAATTCTTTTCGGCGATCTTGCTGTCGTTATATCTGACTTTCAGAACGTAGTCGCCGGTAATCTGAATATTCGAAACTTTGCCCGCCTTTATGTCTTCGACAAGCGACGTGTAGCTTATCTCGCCCGCGCCGTTGTCCGAGAGCATCGTCGCGACAAGCACGACAAGCACAAGACAAATCAGAAAAATTATTATTCCTTTTGTTCTTTTTTTCACTGTGTAATAGCCTCCGCTTCCGCAATAAAAACGTCTTATTATTTATCTTTATCACGAAGTTAGTACTATTATAACATAAACTCCCTAAAAATCAACTAAAATTAAAAACTCGGGTTTTGTTGATTTTTACGCGGAAAACAACGCTTTATATAACGCAATCGCAATTTTAACGCTCGTTTTTTGCACTTTATTCCACGATACCGCCATAAGAGTTTTCAGCGGATCGTCCGACGGTTTTTCGACCGCGCCGAGAACGCCGACGTCGCCTGCGGGATTTTCGATTCCCGTTATCGCCCTTTTGGGGTTGACTCCGCCCGAAACCACCGCGACGAAAGGCTTTTCCGCCTCCTTTGACAAGCACGCGTCCACCGCGATTACGGGGCTTTCGGGGTGCGCGTATTTTATGAGTTCCAGAAAGTCCTGCACGTTTCTTCCGTTGACGCTTTTTCCCGTCGCGCCGTATACGAAACATCTTGCGTTCAGCCTGTTTTTCAGAATATCGCCGACAATCGGACCGACGCTGTCGCCGGCGATTTTGTCGCTTCCTATGCACAAAATTACGGGTGTTCCTTGTTTCATTTTTATCTCCTTTTCATAAGTATTGACAGGGCTTACAAAAATAAGCGCGTTTTTTTACTAAATATTGTTTGATTTCTGTGACAAATTTGGTATAATAT
>ERZ1026850.9-NODE-9-length-138597-cov-9.135829_pt1 | contig 138597 bp, 128 predicted proteins | sample MGYA00380155_ERZ1026850 | MGnify/ENA primary metagenome ERZ1026850 (study PRJEB33269, sample SAMEA4719791) | human gut metagenome | biome: human-associated habitat; feature: organic feature; material: feces | place: Cameroon | collected 2013-10 ... | reverse complement strand
AAGTTTAGCGCTTACAAACGCAAAATTGACCTGCTTGTGTTTGTCAAGGAGCGTCAGAATCCGATTGACCTGCACGGCATGTTGCTCGACGAGTGCACACGCCCGCTGCGCGCGTCTACGCCGCAGGGTGAGCGCACATCTATCGCGTGCAGTGATAGTGTTCCGGCAGGCTCTACGGTAGATTTTACCGTGCAGATGCTGGATGGAAGCTTAGAGCCTTACGTGCGCGAGTGGCTCGACTACGGCAAGTTCAACGGCTACGGACAATGGCGGAACAGCGGCAAGGGACGGTTCGTCTGGGATGAGCTGGACGCAGACGGAAACGTGATTGGAGGCAATAACAACAATGCTGAATAAAGCAATTTTGATGGGTCGCTTGACGCGCGATCCGGAACTCAAGTACACCAACAGTAATCTGCCGGTCATCCGCTTCTCTATTGCGGTTGACCGGAACAGAACCGGACAAAACGGAGAGCGACAGACGGATTTTATTGACATCGTCGCATGGCGCAAGACCGCAGAATTTGTTTCGCAGTGGTTCACCAAGGGACAGATGATTGTCGTAGTCGGCAGCATCCAGTCCCGCCGCTGGCAGGACAAGAACGGCAACAACCGAACGTCAATTGAAGTTGTCGCGGATGAGGTGCAGTTCGGGGACAGCAAGAAAACCCGTGAGGGCGGCACGCAGCAGCGGCAGAACAACTACCAGCCGTATGCCGATCCGGCACCGGCGCAGAGCTACAATGTGCCCGCCGCGAACGACTTTTCAGAAATTTCGGACGATGACGGGGAAGTTCCGTTCTGACAGAGAGGAGAGATAGTATGTACAGGAATATTGACATTTCGTTCTGGACTGACCCAAAAGTAGATGACGACTTCACGCCGGAGGATAAATATTTTTACCTGTACCTGCTGACAAACCCGCACACGCATCTTTGCGGCTGCTATGAAATCAGCCTGAAACAGATGGAACGTGAGACCGGATACAATCAGGATACTGTGCACCGGCTGCTCAAGCGCATGGAGCGCGAGCATCAAGTCATCCGGTTCAGCGAGGCAAACAAGGAAATCCTGCTGCTGAACTGGTACAAGTACAACTGGACGAAGTCGCAGAAGCTATTAGCTTCTATTCGCTCCGGTCTGAAAGCTATCAAGACAGATGCGTTTCGCGAGTACATTTCCGACGTGTTAGAGAACTTTGGATACGGTATGGATAGGGTATCTATACCCTATCCTACAGTAACAGTATCAGAACAGTATCAGAATCAGAATCGGTATACAGAACAGCATCAGAACAGCGATTCCGCACAGAGCTGCTCCGCAGCTTGTGAGCCGAGCGCGCGTGCGCGCACTGTTGTTGATTATCAAGCAATCGTTGACGACTACAACGCAACCTGTACCAAGCTGCCAGCCTGCAAGAAACTGTCAGAGACGCGAAAGCGGGCAATCAAGGCACGGCTGAATACATACAGCGCAGAAGAGCTGCACAAGGTTTTCGTGGCTGCGCAGAACTCAAGCTGGCACACGGGCGAAAATGACCGGAACTGGCGGGCGGATTTTGATTGGCTGATGACAGACCGCAACGCGGCGAAAATGCTGGAGCGTTACGAACGGGACGGCGGCGGAACAAAGCTGGACGACTGGGAGCAGGACTGGCTGGCAGAATACAGAGCAATGACCAAGGAACAGGAGGAACAGAAAGCAGCGGCGATGCAGGACGATTTTTAGAGCGATTTGAACGGGAATTTCCCGGTATCAAGATTCGAATTTGCAAGGAATGAAAGGAGAAAAACGATGTTAAAAGTCAACATGAGAACGGGCGAGACCGAACAGTGCAGCCTGCTTGACCTGATGGAAGGCGGCGTGAAGGAGCTGGCTGACCGCGATTTCCAGCGCGTGCTGGAAAACTTGAAAGACGTGAACACCGATCCGAAGAAAGCGCGCAGCATTTCGGTGAAATTCACATTGACCGGCGATGATACACGTGATTCCGTCAATGTCCGCGTACAGGTGGACAGCAAGCTGGCACCGGTCAAGCCGCAGGAAACCACACTGGACATTGGTTATGATTCGAACTGCATTGTAGCCGTAGAGCGTCCGAAAATGACGCCGGGGCAGATGCGCTTGGACGATACGGGCAATGTAACGCCGATTAAGGCAAGAGCGTAATGGAGGTAATGATTATGTTGAAGGAAGCAATCGAGAAAATCGTAGAGATGGCGCAGCCGAACATTGTGTCGTCGCACGGCAAGGAATATTCGGACAAGCCGCTGCACTATATCGCAGCGGAACGTCTTGCGCCGACGATGGAGACGCACACCCTGTCTTCTATCGTTGATTACATCGCAAACGGAACGGATGACGATGCCGAGGACATCAACAACCGCTATGTTATTCACATCGAGGACTTCAACCGGGTAAGCCTGAAGCATGAGCTGAACAGCGACAAGGAACGCGAAGTTTTGATGCTTGCGCGAGACGAAACCGCGACATTTCCGTTCGGACGCTATATGAGCGTCGAGAACTTTATCGTAGCCATGCAGGCGTATTTTTTGCAGGATGATACCACAAATGAGCTTGTAAAGCTGGTTTCTCACGTGACAGATACCAATTCTGTGACGCAGAGCGATGACGGAACCACACAGACTGTCACGGCAAAGACCGGCATCTTGACTGCGTCGCAGGTGGCAATCCCGAATCCGGTGCGGCTTGCACCTCTGTGCACATTCAGCGATGCAGAACAGCCAATGCGGCGCTTCGTGTTCCGGCTGAAGGGCGGCGAGGATGGCGTGAGCGCTGCGCTGTTTGAAGCTGATGGAAACGCATGGAAGAATGCCGCCATTCGGAACATCAAAGCGTATTTTGAGCGTGAGATTCCGCAGGAACTGCGCGATGACGTTATTATTCTCGCATAACAAAGAAGTATCTTGCCGGGGGAGAAATCCCTCGGCAGAAAGGAACAGGAGGAACAACATGAACAGAAAGCAGCGGCGGGCGAAGCGTAAGCAGCCGGTCAAGACGAATCACAACATGACGATCCAGCTGGCGAAAGCGCGAGACTTAAAAACTCTCGCGCATCGCGTGGAGAGCGACAGACAGGCGCAGCGGTGTTTGTGGCTCGCGGTCGTGAGCATGAACGATGCGTTCGGCATCGGCAAAGACCGCCTGAAAATCTGGGCGCAAAAGCTCAAGGAAAATACAGCGGAATATGCAAGGATGAGCCGTGAAGTCGATGCAGATTATGCGAACGAGAAGTTGAGACAGCGCGTCTCGCAGGTCTACGGAGAAGAAGTATCGTGCCTGTACGAGGACGAATTGAGAGGTGGAAAATGACAAAGTTGGAAATCATCAAGCGGCTGGAATGGCTGCGAAACTACTTGACTGCCGAGGACTGCATCGCGCACGAAAACGACATCACGGCACTGGACGAGGTAATCAAGGCGGCACACGGCGGCAAGAGGTACACGGCTTTCGAGGTCATCCGGATTGTACAAGCAGCAGTCAGTGACGCCGTGTGCGGCATGGACGCAGAGGAGTCGACAGTGACCGCTTATGAGGTTGAGCGGGAGATTATCGCGAAGCTGGTGCAGGAGGGTGCGAATGAGCGCAAAAGCCGCGAGTCAGAGATTAGACGGAGTCACACAGGGCGGAAAGCGGAACTGCAAATCACGACTGCAAGCAACAACTGCGGGCATCGCGGAAGCGATGGCGGAGCAGTGGGGGGAAAACTGAAATGAAAAGAGGATGCAAATGACGATTGAGGACAAAGCAATCCTGCGATTGAAAGAAGCTGCGCAGATGTCGCAGCAAATTTACGAAAAGCCGCTGGTGCTTACCTACTCCGGCGGCAAAGACTCTGATTTGACGGTAGATTTAGCGATAAAAGCAGGTATCCCGTTTGAGGCTGTGCACAGCTTAACCACAGTTGATATGCCAGAGACTGTATATCATGTGCGGAAGGTTTTTGCAAAGCTGGAAAATAAAGGAGTCTCTTGTAAAATTATAAAACCGGTTTACAAAGACGAACCCGTGACAATGTGGAGGCTCATACCGCAAAAGTCTATTCCGCCAACACGCCTTGCGCGATATTGCTGTTCTGTCTTAAAGGAGACAGCGGGCAAAGGACGATTCATCGCAACAGGCGTTCGGCGTGCGGAGAGCACAAAGCGCGCGTCCCGCGAATCGTTTGAAATCATCGGCTCACGGAAACGGTACGGTGTTTTGCTGAACGACGATGAGATATTTTTGCAAGACAACACCGAGAAGCGCAGGATATTTGAGACGTGCAGACCGAAGGCAAAACGCACCGTGAATCCCATCATTGACTGGACAGACGATGACGTGTGGGACTACATCCGGTCTGAGCGGATTGATATAAACTCTAAATACAGTGATGGGTACAATCGCGTAGGCTGCATCGGCTGCCCGCTGTCCGGCAAGTGTAACCGGCTGCGGGAATTTGAGGAGTACCCGACTTACAAACGAGCGTACATCCGAGCGTTTGATAAAATGCTGGACGAGCGGAAAGCGAAAGGCTTGCAGACGGAGTGGAAAAACGGCGAAGAAGTATTCGAATGGTGGGTAAACGGATAGCAAAAGGAGCGGGAGGAGTAAGATCATGACGATTAAACAAGCAATTGAGCAGATTAACTTGATGATTAAGCAGCACATCTGCTACGAGGAAGTGGTGCTGGAAGATGACAACGAGGACGCACAGGAAGAGCTGCACGAAACAGAGGTTGAGCTGGAAGCGCTGCGCATGGCAAAACGTGCGCTGGAAGAAAAGTCGCTGCCGGAAGTTTACAAGGAGGATTGACATGAAAATGAGACCGAAAGACTACTTAACAGAAGGCGAGCTCCTCTGTCAGCTGGCGGAGGAAGCAGCAGAACTTGCGCAGGCAGCGTTGAAAGAGCGTCGCGCGCTTGAAGATGATAATCCAACACCGGTTTCGTACACTGATGCTCACGCGAATCTGCTGGAAGAAGTCGCGGACGTGTATGTGAGTCTCGGCGAGCTTCTCAGTCTAGCGGACTGGGAAACAGTCGCGCACATCAGAGCGGAAAAAGAAAACCGCTGGATGCAGCGGTTAGAGGAAAAGGAGAGCAAGTGATGCGCACAGACAACAGACTGACCGGCTGGGAAGCTGTCGCGTGCTACTACGGAGAGTACACGCAGATGATCCGCGCCTGCGAAGTGCTTGCGAGTCTTGCGGAAACCGCATCCGGCAAAGCATTTGACTGCGACATGGTAAACGATTGCGCAGAAGTGCTTGCGATGGCACAGCAGATGGAATACCTGCTGCGTGGCAAAGACATGATTTTCGCCAGCCGCGCAGGGAAGGCAGAGCATTTATTGCCGGCTTGCTGCAGGGCGATTGTTGTCCTTGCAAAAGCGGCAAATCATCCGGAGCGCAATTGCCGCGAAACAATTTTGAACAGCTTTGCACACGTGGTATCCTGCATCCGCGACTGGGAGCAGAAACACGGCAAGGAAACCGACATCCGCCGCGCGAAAAAGCGAGCGCTGGAACGCGAGCGGCGCGCAATCGCAAAGGAAGAACAAGCATGACGCGCGAGCAATGGATGCAGCTGGAAGAGCTGAGCGGAGAACTGCACGTCTTACAAGCGAGAAATGCCCTCACAGGCGTTTCGACGCCGCAGGCATCAAACATCATGCGAGAGCAGGAAGAAGCGCGTGACGAGGCTGTGCGGCGGTGCATGCTGAACATAGGCGACATTATCAACACGATAAAAAGCGAGGATTTGCGCGAGCTGTTCCGGCGGAAATATTTACACGGGCAAAGCTGGGCACAAATCGCATCAGACATGCCGCGATATTCCGGCGAACCGGCTGCCGCAGCGCGCCGCATGAGCCGCGCAAAACAGCGCTGCATGGTCAAAAACAAGGTGTTATGACCATAGCAAAAAGCGAAGAAGAAAGGTATACTAAGATTGTACGGGCGAGGTCATTTGATTTGATTCATCTCCATTTTGTCCTTTCTGTTAAAACACCCATGGCAAGCCGTCCTCATTGTAGGGCGGCTTTGCTGTATAAAAAAGAGCCGATTTGCCGGAGGTGCGGATTTTTGAATAAACAACGATATGTTTTTGAGTGTCCGTATCACGTGCGATACCGCTCAGACCTACAAGAGCAGCACTGCGAGGCTGCAAATATCCGCTTTCGCTCCGCGCAGCAGCGGCGCGAATGGATGAAAACATACTGCTGCAATCACTGCGGCGGCTGGAACAACTGCTGCTTAAAAAAATCTATGGATAAATTTTACGACGAGGTGATACCATGACGGAGAGAAAATTACAGACCGCGCTGAAAAACGCAAAGAAGCTGGCGGACGACCGGCAGAAAAGCATTGACGATTTGCGCGGGAAAAATCATCAGCTGGAAGTGATGGCGGCGCGACTGAGCACAATTGCAACTGCGCTTGCGCGCAGGGTGTGCCCGGATGACGGGCTGCATTGTCAGACGGATATTATCCTTCCGGCGGAAGAACTCGACACGCTGCTGCGATATTACGGCGAGGTGCGCGAATTGCAGGACGGCGGCTGTACGTTCTCTGTCCGGCTCAGAGAGGACGGGAATTTTCCGTATAACAAAAAGGGCTAGGAATCACTCCTAGTCCTTTTGTCATTTAAACGATAATCGCACTGCCGATCGGATAATACTCGACGCGATCTCCGACGCCGTACAACTCAATCAGCATCGGTATCACCCAAGGCGGAACTGATTCTTCATCGTCAATCCACTTGCGCATTTCCTTTAGAGGTATTTTCCAATCCTCTTTGATTCGGTTTTGCGTCAGTCCGGAATATTTTAGAAAATCCGGAAAGGTAGATACGACGGTCAAAGCCTCCGCTGTTTTTGCGCTGCTGCACAGCTTATCGGTAGATACCCCGAGGGCAGCGGCGAGTGACGAAACGGTGTGAAAACGCAGATTCGCGATTTGCGTCTCTCCGTTTTCCAGCTTTTGCACCTGCCGGACAAAAATTCCGGCGGCATCCGCCAGCTGCTGCTGCGTCAATCCGGCAGCGCGCCGCAATGATTTCAAATTGTTTCTGCGCGCAAAGTGTTCGGCTGCACCTGTCGCGTGTTCTTCCGCCCACGTTTGTGCAGCTTCCTTGTTTAACTCGACCATATTTCCCGCGCTGTCGCAGATAAAATAAATTCCTGCGCGGGTCACATATAACGCTTCGGATTTGTTCGATCCGAGCTTTTTGGCGGTATCCGTGTTGCAGACGTGACCGCCTATTACTTTCTTCATAAAAACACCTCGTTTCGCGAGTTTAATTCAATTGCCCTACCCTGCAAGCGGGTAGGGCAATTGGTTTGTATCCTTTCATCGGTTCTGTTCTGCCGTGTCAGCACGGCAAACAGCGAAATATTTGTTGCCATCCTGCCAGACAAGCACGTACTTGTGCTTGTCTGAAAACCTTGGTGTGCCGCAGAAGATGAAGCTTTCACGGATTGGATCGCAAATCCGTCCGTCCGGCGTCCAGACAATCGGGAAGAATCCCGCGGATGGGTGGTTTGACTGATACACGCGAGCGACGTGCATCGCGTGCCGCATGTATTTTCCGTTCAGCGGCTTGTGCGCTGGGATATACATGCAATCGCCATCGCTCCAACGGATTTCCTTTGCGCTGGCTCTCACCAGCGCGTTGAAGGCTTTGAACATTGTTTTCTTTTTCATTTTGTATCCTCCCTCGCTTCTATAATCATTCTGTTTGTCGGTGCGCCCTGCGGTGAGTACCGCAAGGTGCATTTTTATTTACTCAGCAGCAGATCCCGTCTCCGGGGTCTCCTTCGATGCAGTTTGCAACGTAGTTTTCATCTGCATCGAAAACTGCACCTGCATCATCAACAAAGAGGAGATCCTCCATGTCCTTGTTAATGTACTCCATCAGCGCCGCGTCGTCAGCGTCGGTCTTGCCGCGCATGGAGTAGATATCAAATTTCTTGCTGGCGGTATGGAGTCCGCGCGGCTGGGTGTAGTCCTTTACGATTTCCCAGCCGCCGTCAATGGCAACCGTCGTGTCCAGATACTTTCTCTCGATGCGTCTGATATAGACGCCGTCCGTGCTGGACTCGTACACATAGCGATACTTCTTAGTATCCACCATGCCTTCTCTAATTACTTTTCTTTCAAAATCCTTCGTCATTTTATTTTCCTCCTCGTTTTTTTGTCCGTAGGCTTTCTTTTGTTGTCTCTATAATACGCCTGTAAAGGCGTAAAGTCAATAGGCAAATCAAAAGTTTTTTATTTTTTTGCAGCCTGCGCTGACACAGCGAGCGTAAAGCGGGCGTGGTAGCATAGCAAGGATAAGGCGGTGATAAAAATGCGATGTGATACATCGTGACAAACAGCAAAAATTTGATTGCGAACTCCGACCGAACGCCGGAGGAACGCAAGGAAATCGCACGGCGCGGCGGCATTGCATCCGGCAAGGCGCGCAGGCGCAAGCGCAGCATGAAAGAGGCTGCTGACTTATATCTATCTCTGCCTGTCTCGGACAAGCGGCGATTTAACCGCGCGGCGCGGCGGTATGTCGATGCGGAGGACATTGACAATCAAATGCTCATGATTATTGGCTTAGTAGATGCGGCGACAGACGGCGATGCACGAGCGGCAAAGGTCATCATAGACCTTGTCGGCGGCATGGATGCAGACAAAACAGAGGACAACGACAAAAACGGTGTCATCGAGATTCCGGCGGTCAATCTGTCAGAGTTTGAGCAGCTAAAAGAGCAGGAGATGCAGCGCTTAGAGGAGGCGGAACACAATGAGTGAGCAGCAAAAAATCTGGACGCCGCAACCGAAGCAGCGGCTCTTTATGTCTGCGCCGGATTTTGAGGTGCTATACGGCGGTGCGGCAGGCGGAGGGAAGTCGGATGCCCTGCTGATGGAAGGGCTGCGGCAAATCGAAAACAAAAATTACAAAGGCATCATCTTCCGGCGGACATATCAGCAGCTGGAAGAACTGATAGACAAATCAAACCGCTTTATCGGTGCGGCAGTGCCGGGCGCAAGATACAACGCATCAGCGCATACATGGACATTCCCCAGCGGCGCGAAGCTGCTGCTCCGACAGATGGAACGCGATGCAGACCGGTACAAATATCAGGGTCACGAGTATCAATATATCGGTTTTGACGAGCTGACGCATTTCAGCTTTGCACAATACAGCTATCTGATGTCCCGATGCCGCAGTGCAGACCCAACCCTGCGCTGCTATGTGCGCGCCAGCACCAACCCCGGCGGCGTCGGGCACGGATGGGTGAAAGACCGATTTATTGACAGCATGAAACCGTATGAGCGCAAGTGGGACTTGATTCGCGTCGGAGACATCAAAATGCTGCGCAGCCGCATGTTTATTCCGGCAACCATCTTTGACAACAAAAAGCTGTTAGAGAGCGACCCGGAATATCTCGCAAACCTCGGCGCCCTGCCGGAGGCAGACCGGCGGGCGCTGCTGTACGGTGACTGGAACAGTTTTGACGGACAGGTTTTTCGCGAGTTTAAGGACGATCCGGCGCACTATGATGACCACAGGTGGACACACGTTATCAACGAGTTTGAGATACCGCATGATTGGAAGATTATGCGGGCGTATGATTTTGGATACAGCAAGCCGTTTTCTGTTGGATGGTATGCTATCAATCACGACGGCACGATATTCCGTATCGCGGAGCTGTACGGCTGCAACGGCACGCCAAATGTGGGATTGCAATGGGACGCAGGACGGCAGGCGCGCGAAATCGCAGAGACCGAGGCAACGCTGCCGAACCTTAAAGACCGCGTGATAACCGGCGTGGCAGACCCTGCGATTTTTGAGGAGAGCCACGGCGAGAGCATCGCGGAAATCATGCGGCGCGAGGGCATCTTATTTGAACCGGGAGACCATCAGCGCATCGCAGGCAAAATGCAGATACATTCCCGCCTTGCATTTGATGCAAACGGCAGGGCAGGACTGTACTTTTTCCGCAGCTGCCGGAACATGATACGCACGCTTCCCGCGCTGTGCTATGACGCGGTGCGGGTGGAGGACATCGACTCGGACATGGAGGATCATGCATACGACGAGCTGCGATACCTGTGTATGGAGCGACCGATGGCGGCGCCGCTGCGTGTGCCGAAGCCGCAAAAGACCTTTGACCCGCTGGGAGACAGCGAATTTCAGGCGGGCGCACATTTAGAGTATTACAGACGGAGAGCATAAAGAAAGGAGCGCAGCAAGTGGCGAACAAGTTAAATACGAGCGTCGGAGCGGACAAGCAGACCGCGCCGAACTCCGGTTCCGGCGGTACTGCCGTTGGGCAGGATACCAACACCGGACAGCGCACAGACAAACAGGAAAGCAAGAAAAAAGACGTAAAAACAGCACAAAACAACCGCGTAAACACACAGGACGAAAGCGACAGCGTGCGGCAATTCGCGGCGGAACAGCAGCGACAGGAACAGGACGACATCGGCAGCTTTGCTCGATACCAGCAGGCGCAGGAGGACGTCAGCAAGTTACCGCACGCCCAGCGCGACCCCAAAGCGCCCGCCGGTCTGCCGGATATTCCACCGCAGGGTGATGACAAGGACAAGCAGTCTGTGTCTCAAATCCTCGGCGCAAAAGAGACAATCGGAGAGGCAGAAGTGCGTGAGGCGCGGCGCATCTTAGAGGACTACAAGGCAAAAAAGGCAAATCTTGACCAGCGCATTTTGACAAATGAGGAATGGTACAAGCTGCGGCACTGGGAACTGCTGCGGCGCGCAAACCAGAACACCTACGGCAACATTGAGCCGGTGACGGGTTGGCTGTTTAACTGCATCGCGTCCAAGCACGCGGATGCGATTGACAACTATCCGACCTGCAACATCCTGCCGCGTGAGGAAAGCGACGAGCAGGTATCCGGCATGCTGAGCAACATCATCCCGTGCGTGCTGGAGCGCAATCACTTTGAGCGGGCGTACTCTGATGCATGGTGGTACAAGCTCAAGCATGGTACATCCTGCTATGGAATCTTCTGGGACAATCATCTGGAAAACGGCACGGGTGACATCTGCGTGCGGAACATTGACCTGCTCAAAGTATTCTGGCAGCCGGGCATTACCGACATCCAGCAGAGCCGGAACCTGTTTATCGTAGACTATCTGCACCGAGATACCATCCGCGAACTGTATCCGGGCATTGACGCGGACAAGCTGGCGGGCGCGACCGGCGAACGGCAGTATCTGACAGATGACTATGCGGACATGTCCGACATGGTTCCTGTCGTCGACTGGTATTACAAGCGCATGAGCGAGGACGGCACGCCGACGCTGCACTACTGCAAATTTATTGACGAGCACGTGCTGTTCGCCAGCGAGAACGAATCCGGCTATGAATCCGGCTATTACGAGCACGGACAGTACCCGATTGTCTTTGATGTGATGTATCCCATCGGTGGCACGTGTTACGGCTTCGGTTTGATTGACCTCGGCAAGGACAATCAGCTATACATTGACCAGCTGGATCAGGACATTATGCGCAACCTAGAGATTTCAGCACATCCGCGATTTTTTTACAAGCGCGGCTGCGGCGTCAACAAGGAGCAGCTGCTTAACACAGACGAGCCGCTCATTGAGTTTGACGGACAGCTGGACGACCGCAACCTGAAACCGATGGACGTGCCGACCATGCCTGCGGCACTGTACAACATCCGTCAGCAGAAAATAGACGAGCTGAAGGAGACGACCTCAAACCGCGACGTAAACACCGGCACAGTCGGTTCCGGCGTCACGGCGGCAAGCGCTATCTCCGCTCTGCAGGAGGCGGGCAACAAAAATTCCCGCGACATCATCGAGGCGGGATACCGCGCGTTTCAGGAGATTTGCACGCAGGTGCTGGAACTGATGCGGCAGTTTTACACCGCTGACCGATACTTCCGCATCACGGGAGACAACGGCAAGGACAAGTTTGTTGCGTTCAATGCCGGCATGATTGCAGACCAGCAGCTGCCGGAGGCGTACCCGGGGCAGGATGCAGCGGAGGGCATTGTATCCAAACGACCGGTCTTTGACATCCGCATCGAGGCGGAGAAGCGCAGTCCGTATCAGAGATTGAGCCAGAACACATTTATCATGGAGCTGTACAACGCGGGATTCTTCCAGCCGGAGAATGCGCAGGCGGCACTGGCGGCGATTGACTGCATGGAGTTTGAAGGCAAGGACAAGCTGCGCGGCAACCTGCAGCAGGGACAGACCCTTTTGTCTATCATCCAGCAGATGCAGGCACAGATGCAGCAGATGCAGCAAATGCTCGGCATGATGCAGCAGCCGGATGCAGCAGATGCAGAGCCGGAGGACGAGCAGCAGGAAGAAAATCAGGACGGCGGCAGCGGCAACTCGGCAGGCGGGCGGGCGCTGCGGGCGCAGACCGCGAACAGCTCCGAGCAAAAAAGCACCTTGCAGGAAAAAGCAAAAGCCGGTGCAAAGGCGGATATGAACAACAAATCAGGAAGGACGGCGCCGACATGATACGCATATCTATCACGTACAGCGACAATGCCGCAGAGATAACCGCGCGCGGGCATGCGGGATACTGCCCGGGCAATGACATTGTGTGCGCATCGGTCAGCACGCTTTTGCAGACGCTGGGCACATATCTCGCACGCAACGGCATCGGAACGGGAGAGTTCCGCTCCGGTGACATCACAGTGCGCAGTGACAGTCCGGTGTCTCTGCCATACTTCCGCGAGACAGAGCACGGCTTGCGGGCGCTGGCAAAAACTTTTCCGCGAAACGTTGCGGTGCTTGATACAGCGGACAAAGCACAGACATGATACAGTATCCGCACAAAGGTTCCTGCGCCGACAAGACAGGTAATCCGGTAATTTCCGAGGGAGGCATCCACATGCGAGATATTGACGAGGTATTCAACCTCAAGCTGCTCGACGACGGCGCGGGCGGCGACACGGGCGACACTTCCGGCGACGGCGAGAGCGTAAGCTACGGCGTGCCGGACGAACCTGCCGACGCCGGGCAGGCACAGGCAGCAGGCGGTCAGGCTGCCGATGCAAACGCAGAATTTGATGCGCTGATCCGAAAAGGCGGCAAATATGCGGATGTATTTAACGACCGTGTGTCCAACATCGTGCAGCATCGGATCGGGGATAGCAAGCAGATGCAGACACAGATGCAGGCAATGCAGCCAATCATGCAGCTGCTGCAGGACAAGTACGGACAGACGGATTTGGCACAGCTCCAGGCGGCGATCGAAGAGGATGAAGGATTCTTTGAGGAAGCAGCCATGGAGCGCGGCTTGACCGTCGAGCAGTTCAAGCAGGTAAGCAGGCTGGAGCGAGAGAATGCAGCATTCAAGGAGGCGCAGCGCGCACAGGAAGAACAGCGCGGCGCACAGCAGCAGCAGAGTCAGTGGTACGCAGAGGAGCAGGCGCTCAGACAGCAGTATCCGGACTTCCGCTTGCAGGACGAGATTCAGAATCCGGCATTCGCACAGTTGTTGCAGCGCGGCAATAGCGTCACAGACGCATTCCGCCTGACACATTTTGACGACCTCGTTTCCGCAGCACAGCAGCAGTCCGCCAGCATCGCAGGACAGCGCGCAGCCGCAGCATATCGGCAGAACGCCGCCCGCCCGACAGAAAACGGCGCGGCAGGCAGGGCTGGTCAGCGCGTTGTCAGTGACCCGTCGGCACTGACCAGTGAGGACTTCGACCGCATCTACGAGCAGGTGCGCAGAGGTCAGAAAATACGATTCTGAGGAGACAAACGCTCCTCAGGGAAGGAGCAATACACATGAAACGTTACGACGATATTCCAATCTTTGACTTGAGACTGCTTGACTTGGAAGTGCAGACACCGAGTGCAAAGCTCAATGCAAACACTACCACCAGCTCCGGCTTGACTGCCGGTATGGTCACGTTCTACGACAAGAACCTGATTAAGCTGGCACAGGCGGAACTGTACTATGAGCAGTTCGCGGAGAAGAAGCCGATTCCGAAGAAGTCCGGCAAGACCATCCAGTTTAGATATTACAAGTCTCTCGGCAAGGCGACTACGGCGCTGACCGAAGGCGTTACTCCGTCCGGTCAGACCCTGACGCAGGTATCCATTACCGCAGCGCTGAACCAGTACGGCGGATATGTAACCCTGACCGATGTGCTGGACACCGTGCACATTGACAACAACCTGCTGGAAGCGCAGGAAAAGTGTGCGCGACAGGCGGCAGAGACCCGCGATACCATCATTCGAGACATGCTGTGCACCAACACGCACGTGCAGTTTGCGAACGGTACAAAGACCTCCGCAGCATCGCTTGTCGCAGGTGACAACATGTCCGTTGAGGCAATCCGCATGGCGGCGCGTGCGCTCAAGCGCGAGAATGCGCCGAAGTTTGACGGCTACTATGTAGCTATTGTGCATCCGGACGTTGCTTACGACATCATGTCCGATGAGAACTGGAAGAACCCGCACGAATATGTAGACACCGAAAACATCTATAAGGGCGAAATCGGCGAACTGCACGGCGTGCGCTTCGTGGAGACCACCGAAGCAAAGATTGAAACTACAAAGACCACAACCGGCAGCCTGCCGATCTACGACACGGTATTCCTTGGCAAGGGCGCGTATGCGGTTTCTGACATTGACGGCGGCGTGCACTCTATCATCAAGCAGCTGGGTTCCGGCGGCACTTCTGACCCGCTTGACCAGAGAGCAACCTGCGGCTGGAAGATGATGTTCGCGACCTGCTATCTGCTCAGCCAGTATGCCCTTGTCGTAAAGACTGTGTCCAGCTTTGGCACGGCAGCAACCGCAAACTAAGAGGTGACCATCATGGCAACAAAAAAGACAGAGACAGCACAGGAAGCACAGGAAGTACAGGAAGTACAGGAAGTACAGGAAGTACAGGAAGTACAGGAATATGCAGACACCGAAAAAGCTGTGCAGGCGGCAGAACCGGAAACCGCAGATATTCTTCTTCCGGTGGACGAGAGCATGGGCAACGATCAGACCGTCGAGTTTTGCATCAACGGCAGAAAATTCACGGTAGAGCGCGGCGTCAAGACCACACTGCCGAAGTATCAGGCGGACTTTATCACGGACGAGTGGATGCCAGCCATGGCGGAATCGCTCAAGACACGTTCCGCAGCGGCGGCGCGGACACCGAAAGATCTGTAAGAACAACCGTGAGGGAGGGGAGACAATCCCTTCCCTCTTTTTGGTTTTGTGAGGTGAGATTATATGGAAAATACAATTCAGGTGACGGCGGCGGGACCATTCCTGCGGGCGGACAGTCATGTGCTCGGCATTCAGGGCGAGTGCAACAGCAAACGCATTCGGCTGACACTGACCGGCAGCTGGGCGACATCGCTTGCAAACACCGTGTTCTTTGACGATGCGGACGGCGCAGAGGCAGTACGCATTGTGCTGCTGTCCTTTGACCCGTCGCTCGGCGGCAACATGATTTCGCAGGGCGTGTATGAGTTCGGCGTTCCGGCGGAGGCGGTGCGCAGTCCGGGCAGGGTGACGATGACCGTGCGCGCTTACGATGAGGACGGCAAGGCGGTGCGCAAGGCGCAGAAGGCGTTCACGGTGCTGGAAAATCACACGAATTATCCAGACCCAAGCGACCCGACGCCGTCCCTTGCAGAGCAGCTGCAGCGTTCGATTGCCAGCATGGCGGTGACCGTTGCAGAGGCAATCAAGAACATTCAGCACGAGCCGGTGAAAATCAACGACGGAGACAAGCATTGGTATGTCTGGAATCCGAAAACCGGCGAATACGAGGATACGGGCGTCAGTGCTGTGTACTACTCAGATGCACTCAAGCTCATCACGGGCAGCATTGACGGAAAGTATCTGGCGGACAACGCAGTGGAGACGCGGGCGCTGGCAGACGGCGCGGTGACAACGCCCAAGCTGGCGGGCGGCGCGGTGACGACCGAAAAGCTGGCAAACGATTCCGTGACCTATGACAAGCTGGCAACAGAATCTGTTGACGCAGGCATCCTGCAAAAGGACGCCGTGACAACATCCAGATTAAAAGACGGAGCAGTGACCAACGACAAGGTCAGGGACGGCTCATTAAACCTCTGTAAACTTGCGTTTACGCTGGCGGAAGCGGCGAGCTGCACACTGACAGTCAAAAACTATTACGGAAACAATGCGGTATCGTCTACGCAGGGAAAGGAAAAGACAACTGTGCGCCTTTTTAGCTTGACTGTTGCGGGAGGCGCAACATGGCAAAGCTCTGAAAATGCTGCGATGCAGCTGCCCGCAGGACAATATCTAATCTGGGCAGAGGCAAAGCTGAACAGCACAGACGTAAACTTTGCAATCTCTGTGTGCCTGCCCGTTTCGGCGCAGGGAGACATCAACACAATTGCAATCGGCTACTGTACAAAAGACGCGAAAATCAACCAGCAAATCAGCACGGCAAAGCGCGTCACGAACATCAGCGATGGCGATACCCTGTCCGTCGTTGTACAAAACCGCGAGCGATATGCAAATGTGGACGAAGAGCAGGGCAGTGTTGATCTGAGAGACATTCAGCTGTATGCAGTGCGATTGGGGGAAGTGAGCAGTGACAATTAACGATTGCATTGAGAGAGTATGCGAACTGCGTCCGAACGGACTGACACAGCAGCAGCTTGTGCAATTTATCAACACCTGCAACGCACAGGCGATTCGGGACACGAGCGGCGAACAGGATGTGCCGGAGTACCAGCTGCCGGAGGACGAGCAGCAGGAGTTATATATACCGTTTCCCTATGACAATGCGTATGTTCTGTACACAGCGGCACAAATTAGCCTGATGAATGCGGACATGAGCTTATATGCAAACGATGCGTCTGCCTTCAACGAGCGATACATGGAGTTCATTACGTTCTATCATGAGACCCACACGCCGGAGCAGAACCAATGGAAGCCGAGGTGGTTCGCATGATGCAGATGCCAAGTCTGCGCAACACAGCCTATCCGACCGAGCAAAGCATTGTACAGTTCAGCGGCATGAACAACCGGTATCCGGTGACGGCGGGAACCATCCGCGATGCGGACGGACTGAGCGGCGCACAGCTGCCGAGCCTGTCCGCCCTTCCGGCACAAACGGAAATCCGCACATATGACAATCCGGTGCGCATGTATCCATACAGCGGCGGCGTCCTGTGCATCACACAAGACGGGATTTTTCTCAACGACATCAAGCTCACACTGCCGCCCGGCATGGAGCAGCAGCTTCGCGCGACTGAGGCGGACGAGTATCTTATTGCAGGCATCAACACGCAGATTGTCGTTTATCCGCTCAAAATCAGCATCAGCGTCACAGACAAAAAGATTTACAGCTTAGACACGGACTGCGAGCTGGGCACAAATTTCGTAACAGACGGCACAGAGCCGAACTGGACGCTGCATCTCAATGAATGGGTAGAGAGCGAGGGGCAATACTTTGACCTCATCCGTGTACAGAAAAGTAAGCTGCTGCGTGTGGTGTGGGTGCGGTTTCACTCCAAAGACGGAACAATCAAAATTCTTCCGATGCGCAGCAGTGAGCAGGTATACAAGGTCAACGATACGGTAGACATCTGCGACGAATTCGGCACGGTGCTCGTACAGTCCGCAACCATTCGATACATGACAGACACGGAGGTTGGATTTTACGCGAACAGCCTCAAGGCTGCGCTGGAATATTACAACGGCAAGCTGATGTTCAAGCGCACGGCGCCGAGCCTGACAACTTTGTGCGAAGGTGACAACCGCCTATGGGGCACGGAAGGAAATACCATCTATGCCTGCGCACTGGGCGATCCGTTCAACTGGAACAGATATGACGGGCTGTCTGATGATTCCTATGCCGTATCCGTAGCAACGGACGGAGACTTTACAGCGGCGGCACATTACGGCACGCATATTTGCTTGTTCAAAGAGAACACGATTCACAAAATCTATGGCAGCAAGCCGAGCAATTATCAGGTTGTAACCGTAACCGCGCCGGGCGTCAAGACCGGCTGCGCGCGTTCCGTTGCGACCGTCGGCGCGGTGCTGTACTTCTGCGGCAGAGACGGTATCTATGCTTATGACGGCGATGCGCCGGAGTGTTTATCCGCAAACATTGATGATACGACCATTCCGTTTGCCATCGGTACGGCGCAGCACTACGTTGCGTATACCGGAGAGCGATTGCTTGCGTTTGATACGGTGCGCAAGCTGTGGCTTCCGGTCTCTCATGATTGGCTGTGCGACATGGTGTATGCAGGCGGCGAGACCTTCCTGCTGCATCCGAACGGCACGCTGACGCGCAGGGACGAGCACATAGATTACACAAAGACGTGCGACTGGTGGGTGCAGCTGGAGGATATTGATGACACAACACCGGCGCAAAAGCGGTATCAAAAGCTGCTTGTGCAGGCGGTCATCCAGCGCAACGCATGGCTGCGCATCGACATTCGGATGGACGGCGGACGCTGGCGGGAGGTATCTGCGACCGAGGGTACACACGGCGCGATGCTGAGCCTGCCGGTTTACCCGAACCGCTGCAACAGCCTTGGCATCCGCTTTCGGTGTCACGGCGATGTGACCATCCATTCCATCACACGCTGCTACACCAGCTATTCCGAGAGGAGGTAACGCACATGGCGTTATATATCGAGCGCTCCATGCCGGATTACGATGCGAACAATCTGCCGGAAACCGTGCGCTCTCTGTTTTCTGCATATCGCGCCATGTCCGAGCAGCTCACTTATGTGTTCCAGAACATCGACGAGGACAACGGTGCGGCGTCCCGTGCGTCTTTATCTGCGCTGGACAAGCAGCTATCTACACAGATGGTATCCGTATCCGGCGCGGTGAAGAAGGCAGCCGACGCGGCATCCGGCGCACAGCAAAAGGCGGATGACACGGCATCCAGCATGACAACCATTGGACAGACACAGCAGGCACAGGCTGCACTCATCAATCAACTGTCGGACAAAATCAAGGCGTTGCCCGTAATACAATACGGCACGCAGGAGTGCAGATTTGCACCGGACGGCGGCAACACACACGTGACATTCCCAACCGCCTTTGCTGCCACACCGGTAATTACCATCACACCGACCTTTTCCACCAAAGGCGTGGCGCAGGCTGTGGCGCGGGCAACAGCAGAAGGGTTTGACATTTATCTTGTACATCCGGATGCAAGCGGCACGAGAGAAATCGGATGGATAGCCATCGGAGAGGAGAAAACATCATGAGTTACGATAAAAATACCGACTACAAATCCCTTGCCGATCAGGCGGCGAACAGAGGGGACTACACGCAGGCGGCAAAGTACGAGCAGCAGCGCAATGAAAAAATTGACGGCGAAGGACTGACACAGTACGCAAAAACCAGCGACTACGGCGCATATCTGCCGACGTACAGCAGCACGGTGAAAAACGAGCTGGGGCACGCAGCGACAGACGTTGCAAACATCAAGGATTTTTCTTACGACCCAAGCACGGACAACAACGCGAAGGCGATGAGCAATCTGTACACGCGGCAGGCTGACCGCTCGGCACGCGATGCCGTCAGCGCAGCGGCAACACAGACCGGCGGTTTGGCTTCTTCTTATGCTGCATCTGCCGGAGCAGCAGCGGCGCAAAACTACATGGCACAGCTGGACGACAAATACACGGATTTGTACAACTTGGCATTGCAGTCATGGCAGGCAAACAACAGCGCAAAAGTCGGCAAGCTGAGCGCTCTGCAAAGCCTGAATAACGACCAGTACACCATTTACAACAGCGACCGCGCGAACCTGCAGGAGAAAGAGAGCGCGGCATATACGCAGGCATTGCAGAAATGGGCGGCTTCCGGCGTGCTGGACGCACAGAGTGCAAAGGTTCTCGGTCTCAAAGAGGGCACGCTGTACAGCGATTATGCACAGTGGAAAGCACAGCTGGCAGAGGCGCGCTATGAGGCGGATCTGTCTGCTAAGCTGACGCGCGAGCAGATGAACCTGAACCGATAACGAGAGGAGTCAAAAGCGATGGGAAAGCCGATTATTGGCAGCACTTACAACGATGCGCTGCGAAAAAACGCGCAGAAGAACACGGACAAGAAAATCAGGCAGCAACAGCAGCAGAAGAAAAAACAAAATACCAGAAAAAATACGCAGAAGCGCAACACAAACCCGTCTCCTGTCGTAAACCGAAACAACCGCAACACAAACACAACACGCAGACGAAGCGGCGCAACAACGCCGGGCCCGGTTAAGCGCAACGGCAGCCAGAGGCAGAACAAGACCAAACAGCAACAGCAAAGACAGCTCGCGGCGAATGATGCCGCCGCAAAGAAAAAGAACAAAAACAATGCGCGCAACAGCGCGGCGCCTGCGCCGCTGGCAAACAAGTCCAGATACCAAGCAAACAAGGGCAAGAACACCGTGCAAATCAACCAGCGGGCGCACGAAGGAATCATCAGCAAGACCGGTGCGGTACTGCCGAAAAGCGCTTTGCAGCCGAGCACAAAGAAAAACAGAAGCAGCGGCGGTTTTTCTTCCAAGACCGGCACGGAGAACATCATCAAGCAGACCGGCATTCAGGTGCAGAACAAACGCGATGCGCTCAAGCAGGCGTACAAGACCGATGACGGCAAGCTGAGCGCCATGCTGGGCGTGAGCGGCGCATGGAGCGATACATCCAACAGCAAGAGCGACAAGGACATGCTGCACGCGCTCAATATCGCAAACATGAACGAGCTGAACAAATCTATCCGCAAGAGCATGAAACAGCAGTACGGCGATATGTACAACTGGGATACCTACGAGCCGGTGACTTATGACAGCCACACGGGCGACTACACGCTGAACTACACCGGCACGGCATCGCAGAACGCAGACGGCACATGGACATACTCCGGTGGCAAGAAGCTGAGCCAAATCGGGCAGCAGGGCGCGAGCAATCCGCGCAGACATCAGAGCGACAGAGACATTGCCAAAGGTCTGACCGGCAAAGCAAAAATGGGCGTAGAGGAAGTCAGCAAGGCGGCAAATCGGAACGCATGGCTTTCTCAGCAGGACAATCAGGTGATTCAAAAGGCGGCGGAAGGGCAGGACAAATACAGCCATACACAACAGCTCAAGCAGGCATATGAGCAGCAGACCGGCGAGAACTGGGACAAGAAAACCAAGATTGGAAAGACGCTGTACGGCACAAAGGCTGCTGTGTCGCAGGGCTTATACAAAGCCAATCAGGGAATCATGCAGACGGTGGACTTTTTTGCGCCGACAGAGCTTCTTTTTGGCGAAAACAATGCCTTTGACAAGTGGCTGGACGATTGGTACGGAAACGACAGCAAGTACGCACAGCAGTTTCAGAACCAGTACGATTTGGCTTACAACACTTCCGGAGATGTCGGCAAGCTGGGCATGTGGACGACATCTTTGCTGGCGGAAAATCTGCCGCAGACAATCGTAGCGATTGCGACGGCGGGCGCGAGTGCAGTGCCAAGCCTTGCGGCGGACGGCGGCAGCATGCTGCTGAGCAGCTTGCAGCGCGTAATAAAAAACCCGTCGTTCTGGGCGTCCTTTGCGCAGATTGCAGGCAACAGCTATAACGACGCAAAGAGCAATGGCGCGGATGACCTGACCGCAACCGCACATGCGTTCACGACCTCTTTCCTGCAATCTATGATCGAAATTGATAGCGGCCTTGAAACGCTGAACCGGCAGGAGACAGCGGAAACACTGGGCCAGTTATTTCGCCAGACTGTCAAGACAGCATGGGAGGAAGGCGGCGAGGAAGTTCAGCAGGACATGATTGACCATCTGCTGCAGATGGGATTTTATGACCCGAACAAGACGCTGTTTTCCACAACGGATGACAATGCGCTTATCAATCCGGTGCGTTCGGCGGAGAACTTTGCAGGCGGCGCCGTTGTGGGCGGCATTATGGGCGGCGGCTCACAGGCGCTTGCGTATGGCGCGAACGCACGATACCGCAATGCGATGGCGGACACGCAGAACAACACCGACGTGCAGGAAGATGCATCGAGCGCAGGCGGCGCGATGCCGGAGAGCGGCACAGTCCGGCAGGCGGAGACGCAGCAAAGACAAACCGGTACGGTACAGCGCGCGCAGAGCGCCGGACAAAACAGCGAAACCGACGAGGTAAGCAAACATATACAGGACACAAAAAAAGCCGCTGGCGAGGCGGTGAAGAGCCAGACGGCGCAGGCGGGCGGCAAGGTCATCGAGGCGGCGCAGGCGCAGCTGAGCGGAGAGAAGGAAGCTGTACTGCGCGCGCTGGGAAATGCCGGCACAGAGGACTTTGTGAAGAACGACATGCAGCAGGCGGAAGCATCGGAACAGGCGGCGTATGCGGCAGCGTATGCATCCGGTGTGCAGAGCAGCGGCACGGCGCAGGCAAAAGCGGCAGCGGTCTCTACGGCGGCGGAAAGCATCGGAGAGACGAGAGCGGCAGCGGCGTTTGATGCGGGTGTACAAGACCGTGCGCAAGTCGAGCAGCAGAGCACAGCGGCGGCAATGGAGCAGTCCTTTGACAGCGCAGGACGCGAGGCGTACAAAGAGTATCAGAACACGGAATCCGCACAGAATGACCCAGAGGCATACTTTGAGGCGTTCACACGGTACTACAACGCCGGTCTCACCAACACGCTTGACCGCGTGGAATCGTCCGGCTGGGCAAAGATGATTTCACAGAAGGCGGCATCTGCGGCATATGAGGCAGGTATGCAGGACGCCTCTCAGCGCGTGCAGATCCAGCGAGACATTGCAGACGGCGCGGCGGTATCGGCGAAAATCGGAACCGTTGTATACGAATCGGACAGCAGCGATATTTCCGGCGAGGTACAAAACCGTCTGAGCTACTATGCAAGCAAGCTGAACACGCGCATTGTCGTCAAGGACAGCGTGGAGGGAGGCACAAAGAACGGCGCAATTGTCGGAGACACCATCTATCTTGCTAAAGATGCCGAGGGAGACACGCTGGAGCAGGCATTGACACTGACTGCAAGCCATGAAATCACGCATCGTATGCAGACCTATGCGCCGGAAAAGTACCGCACGTTCCGCGACTATGCCCTGCGGCAGAAAGCAGAAGGCAACGCGGACGGCATGGAACAGCTGATTTCTGAGACGATAGACCAGTATGCACAGAGCGGCATCCCGCTGACACGGCAGGAAGCTATGGACGAAATTGCCGCAGACTATGCGGCAAACGAACTCATGACGGATCCGGAGAGCATTCAGGCGTTTGTCAACAGCAAGCCCAAGGCGGCACGCTCGTTCTGGCAGAAATTGCGCAATGCATTTAAGCAGCTGCGCAAGAAGATTGACGGCACATCTGCGGCAGAAAAGAAAATCCTGCGGCGCATGTCTACCGCAGAACGGCTGTGGGCAGACGCTTTTCAGGCGGCATCCGAACGCGCCAACGGCGTGCAGCAGACGAGCAGCAAGCGCGTAAAAACCAAGGCGCGCAAGCCGGAAACCACCAAAAGCCTGACCGAAAAGAGCCGAAAAAACATGAGATATTCGGCAAAGAAAAAGACTGCCGATGACGGCAGCCGTATGACAGAGGATGAAATTAAAACAGTTCAATCATTGGAACGTAAAAGTCTGAATCATTTGACCGAGGAGGAATTAAAAAAACTCGCGCCGATAGCAGAGCGATATTATCAGACAATGGGAGAGAAGTCTCCGTTTTTCCGCGCATGGTTCGGTGATTGGCGCGTTAATGACCAGACCACCGTGCAGGTTGCAACGAAGGAAGGCAGCACGAGAGGCTTGCAGCACAATGCTGATACCGGATGGGATATTAGTGTTTCCCGCATGGTATTCAACGAAACAACTGCGCACAGAGGAAAATATAACACAAGTGCCGTTGCTTATCTTGATTACATCAATGATATTATTAAAAACGCAGTATTATTGGATACGTACACAATAGGGAAAACGAAATCGCCAAACTCGTTGCTTATGCATAATTTTTATGCGTTAGCAAACATCCATGGTTCTCCGGAAATCTTGAAATTGTATGTTGAGGAAATGTACAATCCGAGCGGTACAGCAACTTTGAAACGAGCATACCAACTTCAGAATATAGAAAGTCAGCAGTTGGAAGTAACCGGTTCAACGAATAATCGCCTAGCCGTATCATCCACTGCTGACATCCACACTGTAGCAGATTTGTTTCAGGCTGTCAAGCAGAGGGACAAGAAATTCTCTCCGAAGGCTGCAAGCCAAATCGTCAACGAAGATGGTTCTCCAAAAATTATGTATCATGGAACGGCATCGGACTTCTGGGAGTTCAGCATGAGACGTTCCAACGACCTGACAGGCAGACGGCTTGGTCTTGGAGCAGGAAGTAATAAGATTTATTTAACCGAATATGAAATGTCTGCCCGAATGGCTGCGGAGGGGGCAAACAGCCGAAAGCGCGGCGGAAATCCGCATATTCTCGGTTTATATGTTGCCGCTCAAAAGGTTATGGACAGAGCGCAGTACAACGCTATGTTAGAAGAACAGTATACAAAGTATCCTAATGCAGTTCCGTTCAGCGAAAACTATGATTATCAGCAGCGAGACAAAGCAATCCGTGCAGTGGATAAAAAGGTTCGCTCAGAGGGATATGACGCTGTATGGGACAGGGACAGCGGAGAACTATTTGTATACAGCCCAGAACAGGTAAAATCCGCAACGGATAATGTCGGTACATTTGACAGAGGAAATGCGGATATTCGGTATTCCGTGAAGCCTCGCAGTGCAGAAAGCTACGAATCCGAGATTGAACGACTCAAGAAGCAGCGGGACGAAGCCAAGCGGCAGATAAAGCTCTCTAAGTATCAGCAGGTATCCCCCGCCGGTATCAAGCGAATGGCGCAAAACCTGCTTGCGGAATATCGCTCTACAGCGAACGCAGAAGAACTGATCGACACACTGCAAACACTGTATAACATTCTGCACAGGCGACCGGAATTGATTGATACAAACGGTGCGTATAGCTTTGCGGAATCCGCAGCGGAGTTGATTTTGGATGACGCGACGGTCATGGAAACAGAGATGAGCGAAACATACGCTGACCTGCTGTCAGACCTCAAGCACCATGCAATCTCTGTGCCGCGTGAGAATCGAGGAGATTTTGCGGACGGATGGAGCAACTTCAAAAAGCAGAATCGGAAATACGTGCAGTTGACCAACAGCGGCACGCCGATTGACGAAAAATATGTGGAGTTGAACGAACAGTATCCAGAACTGTTTCCGGCAGAGGTTGTAAACCCTGCCGATCAGGTGGAACTGCTCGCAGAGACCGCACGCACCTTTGCGCCGGTGGAGCGCAGCTTGACAGACGAGGAATACAGCGCGGCAACGGATGCGATTGCGCAAGGCATCATTGACCGGTTCAAAGCAACCGCGTCGCTGGAACCGACCTATGCAGACCGTCAAAAAATCCGTTTTGACGAACTGAACGAGGGCACAAAGCAGCAGATTGCACAGCTGAAACAGCAGCAGAAGCGCGCACTGGATAAACTGCGGTCGGATATGCTTCGCTCTGGCGAGAACTACCGACAGGGCAGCTTGCAGATACAGAAGGAAAAATACGAGCAGAAAATCTCGGATATTCAGCAGCAAATTGCTGATTTGAAAGAGAAAAACCGCGAAGATTTGAAAAAGCAGCGCATGGCAGACAGCATGTACTACGGCAGGAAGAGCGCGGAGCAAAAGCGACTTGCAAAAGAAAAACTGACGCAGGTGCGGCAGCAAGGAAAGGCAAACGTGCAAAATCAAAGCCTTGCAGACCAGATGCATTACGGAAAGAAATTGGCGGAGCAGAAGCGCAACGCAGAAGAAAAGCTGCAAGCGCATAAGCAGAGCGCACGCGAAAGACTTTCCGACGAGCAGCAGCGCGGACGAGAGAGAGTATCCGAGCAGCGTCTTGCCGATCAGATGCACTATGGCAGACAGGTTGCTGAGACAAAGCGCAATGCCAACGAGAAAATCAAGGCAGAGCGAAAAGCCGGAACGCAAAAGGCAAGAAATGCTGTGGCGCAGAGCGATGCACGCAGGGCAGCAGCGGCAGAAAATCGAGAGCTGAAAAAGATGAATGCGCCGTCTTTGCAGGAACTTGGCATCGAACGGCACAAGCATCTTGCAGAGACCGAACAGAGAGTCGGCGAATACGGCGCGATTGAACCGGGCGAAAATCCTGTGAGAAACGTGACGCTGCCGCAGAGCACAGACGGACATACCCGTGTGCGCCGTTTCTACCGCACAACAGCAGAGGCAGGACAGACCAGCGAACGCATGGTAACAGATCTGGAAAAGGATGTACTGAACAACGCGGCGGCATCTTACACTGTAGAATCTAACAGCAAATCCATTGAACGCGCAAAGGCGCGGCTGGCATCCGGCATGGATGGCATGCAGCAGTGGGAGGCAGTCGCCAACAGCGACCGCATACCGAGTGCGGCAGATGTTGCGCTGGGCGAGCTGATGCTGGATCAGGCGCTCAAGAATGACGACACGGAGGCGGCGCTGAAAATCACGGAGCAGCTGGCATACATCGGTACCCGCGCCGGACAAGTCGTGCAGGCGATGCGCATTCTGAAAAAATTGTCCGGTGTATCGCAGATTAAGTATGTAACACGCGCAAAGAATCAGTTGCAGGCGGATTTGAACGCCAGATTCGGAACGAAAGCACCGAACTTGGAAATTCCGCAGGATTTACAGGCGCGGCTTATGAAGGCGACGACAGAGGCGGAAAAAGAGAACGTCATGGAGGAAATCTATCAAAATCTCGCGGAACAGCTTCCGGTGACGTGGGCGGATAAGTGGAACGCTTGGAGATATTTCTCCATGCTGGCAAATCCGCGCACGCACATCCGAAACGTGGTGGGCAACGCCGTGTTTGTACCCGCAGTGCACGTGAAAAACGTCACAGCGGCTATAATTGAGGCTGGCACGAGCCGTATCTATCACGCGCGAACCGGAAACGTGATGGAACGCACAAAGACGCTGCGCGCATCCGTGCCGAACGCGGCAAGAAAAGCGGCCCGCAGGGCAGCGGCAGCGGAGTACAAAACGCAGAAGGATATTGTGCAGGGCGGCGGCAAGTACAATCCTGCTGACCAGATTCGGGACAAGCAGCGTGTTTTCAAAAGCCGCTTGATGAACACGCTCATGAAAGGAAATGACGCAGCGCTGGAAGGCGAGGACGGATTGTTTTTGCGCTATCATTATGTGAACGCAATGGCGAATTACTTGCTTGCAAACAATCTGACAGAACAGGATTTGTACGACGCGAACGGAGTGGAAACAAAGTATCTGCTGCACGCGCGCAGCATCGCGCTGCAGGAAGCGCAGAGAAACACATACCGCGATGCTTCCGAGCTGGCAACGGCACTGAACAAACTGAGCAGACAGAACAAAGCGGCAGAACTGATAGTTGAAGGTTTGTTCCCGTTCAAAAAAACTCCGGTGAACATCCTGAAACGCGGCATAGAGTATTCGCCTGCCGGACTGATTACCGCATCGGTACAGGCGGCAAAAGACTTGCGCGCCGGACGCATCAACGCAGCTCAGTACATTGACCGTCTGTCAGCGGGACTGACCGGCGGCGGCATCGCCTTGCTGGGCATTGCGTTGGCATCAAGAGAAATGCTTCGTGCAGGTTCTTCCGGCGACGACGACAAGGACAAGTATGAAGAATATGCGCTGGGGTATCAGGACTTTTCCCTGCAAATCGGAAATCATTCTTATACAATTGACTGGATGGCGCCAGCGGTTATGCCGCTGATGGTCGGTGTAGAGGTATACAATGCATTGACAAAGCAGGGGTACAGCACATCGGATATTCTGAACAGCTTTGCGCTCGTCGCGGAGCCGATGCTGAGCCTGTCGATGCTGGACGGTTTGCAATCTACTTTGCAGAGCATTGCGAGCGAGGACGGAAATCAGCTTGCCAATTTCTCTGCCAGCGCACTCTCCTCATACATCACGCAAGGTATTCCAACACTGTTTGGTCAGATTGCCCGCATTCAGCAGGGCGGCAGCAAAACGGTATACACAGATCCAGATAGCTGGATGCCGGCATATCTGCAAAAGATTATCTACAAGGCGCGGAACAAGGTACCGGCTATCCCGCAGGCGATTGTCGGCGATAACAAATGGCTGCAATGGTACAACAATCATTGCACAATTGCAGCAGGACAGGACTGGGTAAACACGTGGGGTGTCGTAGACCAGAGCAATAATGTTCTGTACAACATCTTTGCGAATATGGTCTCTCCGGGGTATTACTCTAAGATTCAGGTCGGCGATACAGACAAGGAAATTCTTCGGCTGTATCAGGAATACGGAGATACAGCGGTCTTGCCGAACCTGCCGCAAAAGCGGCTGACCATCAAGGACGAGAACGGAGAATCGCAGACTGTTATTCTGAGCGCGGAGCAGTACACGCAAATCAAGAAAGACTACGGCAGCATGGCGTATCAATTGCTCGGCAACCTTGTCAATTGCGATGCGTACAAGAGTGCATCGGATGAAGATAAGATATACCTCATTGATAAGGTATATGACTATGCACTGGCAATCTGCAAAAACAACATTGACAGCCGGCATGCGCTGACCAGCACGCAGCAGAAAATCAAAGACAGCGGCATCAATCCCGCCCGCGCGCTTGCTGCAAAACTTCAGATTGATGCGTTTGAAGATGACGACTCTCTGACGCAGAAAGAGGTTAAGCAGAAACAGCGCGAATATATTTCGAGCCTTTCCGGCTTCTCTTCGGCGCAGAAAAAGGCGCTGGATAGGATTGCCGTTTCCCCGGGCACATTTATTCCGGATGACACGGATATTGATTACAGCAATGCGGAAACCTTCCAGATTTCCGGTATGTCTGATGCCGCACAGGAAAAATGGGCCCAGGCAAAACAAAACGGATGGGATGCCGAGCGATACAAAACGCTGTATCAAATTGCCCACGGCAAGGGAAAGAAGGAGGAAAAGCTGGCAGAAGCAATGAACGCAGGATTTACGCAGAGCGAATTCAACTACATTTGGAAGCTGGCGTATAACCGGAAAAAGTAAAAAACAATCGCTGCACCGCAACTGATACAGCGCGGTGCAGCGAAACCGGTTACACTGTCCGAGAGAGGAGGAAATACATTGCAGCCATATAAAATCAATGTGCAAAAGCCGCCGAGCAATGTTTGGCTGGGCAGCATCGGAGAGGATCAGCAGCGCTGCATCGTCTTTGACTGCACCGCTTGGCTGGCTGACTGTGAAAACGGCGTGGCGGAATTGCTGGTGCAAAATGCCGATGGAAGTGTGCACGCTTCCGCAGTGCAGCAGGACGGCGCAAGTGTGAGCTGGGTTGTCGGAGCAGCGGATACCGCTGTGCGCGGAACAGGGCGTATGATTCTGCGCTGGACGACGCAAAACATAGAAGTGTACCGGCTGGAACTTCCGACACTTGTTTTCGCGGCTGCGGTGCCGAGCGTTGCGCCAAAAGATACACCGGAAGCTGCTTGGACAAACCTTATACTGAAAATTACACAGCGTGTGCTGGCTACACAAGCGGATGACAGCGCGCTGGAAGCGGAGGTCAAGCGAGCAGTAGAGGAATACTTCAAGCAAAATCCAATCCAGACCGGCGCGACACAGGCACAGGCGAAACAAATTGAACAGAATAAAACAGATATTGCAGCGCTGCGAGAGACGATTGACGGCGTGGCGGACGCGCTGGACGCGATTTGAGGTGAGATATAATTGGCAAAAGATATAAAATCGTCGGTAGAACGGATTCAGCGCGCAAAAACAGACATTGCAAGTGCGATTGCGGGAAAAGGTGTCACCGTACCGGACGGCACGAAGATTGACGGAATGCCGGAGCTGATCTCACACATTGAGGGCGGCGGCATTGATACCTCTGACGCAACAGCGACGGCGGATAATATCGAGTACGGCAAAACGGCGTACACAGCGAACGGAAAAGAAGCTGGGACACTTAACAAGACGAGTAGACTTGCGAGCACAAAAACATCTGTGACAGCGGAGCAAAAAACGCCGATGGTCGGCAGCCCATACTATATCATTGGTGTTTCGGCAGATGAGTTGACCGCGCCGAGCTCGGCTGGAAGATACATCATAGACGCCGCAAAACTAAACGTTTCGATGGACGTTAACGCGAGTGTGTTTGGCGACGCGGCGGCATCAAACGTTTTGAAGGGCAAGACATTTACTTCTTCTGCCGGTCTTTCGGTAGCCGGAACGCACGTGTGCAAACAGCCGAAATTACAGACAAAATCTGTTACTCCGGCAGCCGCGGCGCAGACTGTGCAGCCTGACACAGGTTATGACGGTTTGTCCAGCGTAGCCGTTGCAGGTGACGCGAATTTGATTCCGGCGAACATCAAGAAGAACACAAAAATATTCGGTGTAACCGGCGAGATGGAGACTGGCATTGATACCTCTGATGCGACGGCGACAGAGAATGATATTGTAGGCGGAGTGTTCGCATACGCGAAAGGAAAAAAGATTGCCGGTGCGCTTTCTACGATTATGAGCTACCCGACAACACCATCCTTTGTGGACGAACAAATCAGATTTCCATACAGCGATTCAAGAAGTATTGTAGACAGCGGTTCATTTTTCTACAGCACTGCCAGCAAATTTGGCGACGCAACAGCTTCCGATGTAGCTAAGGGAAAAACGTTCACATCTGCCGCAGGCGTGTCTGTTGTTGGCACACGGGAAGCCGAAAGTGGCGGTATTGATACCTCTGACGCAACAGCGACAGCGAACGATATTGCTCAGGGCAAAACTGCATATGTGAATGGCGAGAAGGTGAACGGCACAATCTCCACGGCGAGCAACATTGCAAATACGGGTGCAGTAGTTAAGCAGATACGGAAAACACCGGTGGTTGGCAGTGGATACTATGTGATTGAGATGCAGGCAACCGGCACGACAGCTCCGGGCGGCGGAAAATATATTTTTGATGGCGAAAGTACGGAAATCTCACTGGACGTGAACTCGTCAAAATTTGGCAATGCCACTGCGGAAAACGTTTTGAAGGGCAAGACATTTACTTCTTCTGCTGGTCTTGCCGTGGCTGGCACGCATGAATGCCCTGCACCGAAGCTGCATGAGAAGCAGATTACCCCGAGTGCAGCGGCTAAAACGTATTATCCAGACGAGGGATACGATGGAGTCTCTAAGATTTCCGTAGTCGGTGACCCAGATTTATCACCGGAAAATGTTGTGTATGGCAAGCAGATTTTTGACGTTGTTGGCAGCCACAAGTGTCCGACTTTCACAACGCAGGAAAAAACCGTCACGCCCTCTGCGCAGGCGCAGACTATCAAGCCAGATTCCGGTTATGACGGTTTGTCCAGCGTAGCCGTTGCAGGTGATGCGAACCTAGTCGCGGAGAATATCAAAAAAGACGTTTCCGTTTTTGGCGTGACCGGCACGCTGGATACACCGAGCGGCGGCATTGATACCAGCGATGCAACAGCAATGGCGGAAGATATTGCGAAAGACAAAACTGCCTATGTGAATGGGGAAAAAATCACCGGTACGGCATACGACCATTTGGTTAATGGCGATGTCTCACCGGTTAACATGACCGTGCTTGGAAAGAAGTCTATTGGACTGAAAGCAACAACTTCCAGAGCTTGTCATCTCGCAAGCGGCACAAGCGTGTCATTGTCTATGGATGCTGATAAGTGGGGTAATGCTGCTGCTTCTGACGTTGCAAAAGGCAAAACTTTTACATCTGAGAATGGTGTGAAGATTGCCGGTACTTACGAGCCGCCGAACACTGAGCCGAGCTTGCAAGCCAAATCTGTTACTCCGGCAGCAACGGCGCAGACGGTCACGCCTGATACAGGTTATGATGGACTGTCTCAGGTCACAGTATCCGGTGATACGAACCTGACCGCCGGAAACATCAAAAAGGGCGTAAATATCTTTGGTGTTGCCGGTACATATGAAGCGGCGGCATCCGGCGGAAACGGCAACAATAATTGTGAAGCGTATGAGATTGACGTCACCAACCCCACCGTGAATTTTAAGACAGCGAGCGGAACGATTAAAGTGTACGGTTACGCCTATGCGACAAGCTCCAGCGGCTGGGGCGGTAGCAGCACTACAGTACATGCTTTTTGCGGCGATGGGTATTACACAGCAGCGAGCTGGGGCAGTCCGTCAAAGACATCCTGTACCTTCGGTGTGTCAAATGGCAAGCTGACCGGTCTGCCGAGCCTGAACGGCGGCACGCTGCTGGTCGTTCGCGGGATTTAATATTTAGGAGGATATACACATGAAAAAGAGAATTATCTGCGCAGTAATTACCGGCGTAATTGCAGCAACGTGTGCAGCACCGGCGTTTGCATGCACGCCGACAATCAAAATCGACATGTCGTGGAAGAAAGATCTGAACCGCGCGATTTCGAACATCAAACCTTCTGACATCACGATTCCGAATGTTGTGATTCCAGATTCCTATTTCAAAAATATCAAGGTAAAGTAAGAGGTAAAAACGGATGGAAACTATCATTGCAGCGGCGGTGTCTGGAGCTGCCGGAATTATCTGCTCTGTGCTTGCCGCAGCATCAAGCAACGCGAAGCACGCAGCAGAACTGGAAGCACGATTGGAAAAGTGGAAAGCGGTAACTGATACGCAGCTCTCGGAGCTGACGAGAGAAGTACGCAGACATAACAATTTTGCCGAGCGCATGCCGGTGATTGAGGAGCGCGTGAAAGTCATCAATCACCGAATCAGCGACTTGGAAGATGCAAAGGAGTGAATCGTATGACAAAACAGTTTTGGAAAGCGGCTGGCGTCCGAATGGTTAAGACCGCAGCGCAGACGGCACTGGCGCTGATTCCCGCAGCGGGCATGCTGCAAGACGTGAGTTGGGGCGTCGTGCTGTCGACCGCAGCACTGTCCGCACTGGCATCTCTGCTGACCAGCATCGTCGCAGGTCTGCCGGAGGTTGATTGATATGGGCTACAACGTACATTTTCAAACGCTGCCCGCGTACAAATCCGTAAAATACGGACGGGGCACTGTACACAGCTCTGGTTGCGGTCCTGCAAGCCTGTGCAACGCGCTGGACGCGCTGGGCATCGCGCGCGTGTCCGTCAAAGCGATGTGTGCGTATGCGGTCAGTGTCGATGCGCGCGTTGAGGGCGGCACAGACGAGGGTGTGCTGCTGCGAAACGCCGCGAAGAAGTACGGCTTTTCGTACAAAACTACGAGCAAGAATGCGGAACTGCTTGCGCATTTGAAATCTGGCGGTGTGGCGATTTTACACGGCGGCAACTCGTACAAACTGTTTTCGGACACCGGACATTTTGTCTGTGCCGTGGCGGCAAGCGGAAACACGGTCACTGTGCTTGACAGTTTCTGGTACGACGGCAAATACAAGCGTAACGCAATCAGGCGGAACTATGTGTCCGTGGTGAACGACGGCATCGTTAAGACGAGCATCACCCAGTGCGGCAAGGCGACGGCAGACCGTGCGCCGAGCTACTACCTTATTAGTAAAACGGCGCAGAAGAACGACAGCAAGAAAGAGGTGGAAGATATGACCGAAGCAGAAGTACGAAAGATTATCGCAGATGAAGCGGCAAAGCAGGCAAAGCTGGCTGTATCTGATTGGGCGAGGTCTGTGTGGACAGACGCCGTGGCAGCAAAGCTGCTGGATGACGACCGCCCGCAGGCAGCCGTAACCAGACAGGAGCTTGCCGCCGAGCTTGTGAAACTCGGCTTTGCTGGCAGAACAGACGCACCGTCCGACTGGGCGATGGCAGCATGGACAGCGACCGAGCAGGCAGGCATCATGACCGGCGACCCGCGCGGATATGTGACGCGCGAAATGCTTGCGCAGGTGCTGAAAAATGTGGGACTCGTTGGCGCAGGCGTAAAGGATAAGTAAACCATTTTGCCGACGCTGGCAAATAGGTGGACATGCAAAGACCTAGGGCAATCACCCTAGGTCTTTTTTTGCGTTTCAGTCTTTTCTTTTTCTATTGCCTGTGCGGCATCCTCTATCGTGTCGTAGACGCCGAGGTATTTCTGTTTATAACACGCCTGCCATTTCCCGTTTCTGCGCGCGGTTACACCTACAATTCCGGATTTCGGCAACCCGCTTTCATACGGTTCGGTGCTGCGCCTGCGTCCGCGGCGGAAGTCTGTTTCTCTCTGCTTCTGCGCCCGCAAAGCGGCTGCACATTCTTTTGAGCACGTAACATCTGCATTCCCGCTCCAAAACTGCTTTCCGCAAACTACGCAGATCTTCCGGTTTTTCTGATTCTTTCGTTTGCGCTCAAGGCTCTCTGCTCTGTGCTCCTGCATGTAAGCTCTACCCTGCGCTCTGTCTTTTGCCGCGACAGCTTCCGCTGCGCAGTCGGGACAATATCGTTGCCGTCCGCTCTTTACGATGTATTCTTTTCCGCAGATTTCGCAGTAGTCTATGCTGCCCAGCTTGCGGTTTGGTGATTTGCGCTTTGCTTGCTGCGCCTTTATACGCTCAGCTCGGCAACTCGGGCAATACCACGCTCTCGGTCCGCCTATAAATTCCGCACCGCAGGTTCTGCAAGTCCGCGTGCGCAGGACATTTTCCCGCTGTGCAGCTGCGCGGCATTCGTCGCACAGCGTGACTTCTTTCGATGCTTGTATTATCTTTCCGCATCGTGCGCATTTTATCGTTCTCATTACGCCCTCCTTTTACTTCCTTCTCTACTTCCTTCTATTTTCTGTCGCTTTTGATGAAAATTGACACAGAGCGAAAATTTGCCATCAAAAAGAGCTGAATTTTTATAAGGGTAAAAATATACAAAAAGCCTTAAAAATCACGTTTTCTCGTAACTTTCAAGGCTTCTTTGTATGGAGCAGGTAACGGGAGTCGAACCCGCTTATGCAGCTTGGGAAGCTGCCGTTCTACCGGTGAACTATACCTGCGTGCTATCTTATGATAGCACAGCGCGCCCGCGAATGCAAGCGAAAATTGGTGTTGATTTAGGACATGCTGTATAGTATAATACATTTATATACCATCTGCAAAGAAACCAAACGCTATGGGAGGACGGAGAAATGGCAGCACAGAAGGAAGACCGCAGAATCCGCAGAACCAAACGGCTGCTGCGTCAGGCGCTGGCGGAAATCATGAACGAGAAAGACTTCAAGGACATCACGGTAAAGGAAATCACAGACCGTGCAGACCTCAACCGCGGCACGTTCTATTTCCACTACACCGATACCTATGACCTGCGCAACCAGATTGAAGATGAGCTGGTCGAGGAGCTCAAGGAGGCAATCGCGGAATTTCAGCCGGAGCAGGCGGAGTTTTCGCTGCGCCCGATGCTCAAAAAGGTGTTTGACTACGTGCTGAGCCAGAAGTTTTTGTTCCGCACGTTTTTCCGCAGCAGCTCCAACAGCGGGCTGCAAAACAAGGTCATGGCTGTCGTGGAGGAAAACATCGACAACGCGCGCAGCGAGCTGGAGGTCAACGAGAGCGAGCGCAGCAGAAAGTATCACAGCCGCTTTATGTCGAGCGGCGTCATGGGCTGCGTCAATCTCTGGCTGGAAAACAGCAGCGAAATGGCAGTGGATATTATCGTCGATGAGCTGGACGAGATGTTTCAGCGCATTCTCAAAGGTGCATAAACAGAGGCGGCAATAGTTGCCGCCTCTTTGCGTGTGTGCGTCAGTCGACCATGCGGTCTACGGTGTTCGCCGCCTCATGCGCGGCGCGGCTGACCATACCGGCGGTGTGGTGCGCGGTGCGGGACACCGAGCGCCCCCAATCCGCCTTGGCAGGGCAGCAGCCAGCGGCGACAGCCGCCGCGGCCGCGCCGGCGAGTCCTGCGACGACACCCATGGCAAACAATTCAGCGTTCATTTGATACGACCACCTTTCCTCGCGATTTGTCGGAAGTTTGCCCGAAAATCCGCGGAAATATGCGGGAAACCGCTGGAAAAACTTGTTTTTGAACAAGTTTTGACACATGAACAAAATTTTATAGAAAAAAAGTACCATCCTGTGCATTCCGACGGGAAGTTTGGTGAAGAATCCGGTTTACAAAAATTTAAAGAAGGTATATAATAAATACCAGATATTTTGCACCTTTAAGCTGCTCCCGTGAGTGCAGCAAGGCGTTCGGATAAAGTTGATTGAGAGCACACGGTAACTATACCCGCACTCGCTCTGTAAATTTTCGGTTTCCCGCCACAGGTGCGAGAAGCCGTTTTTTGTTGTTCGACAGAAGGAAGGGCAGCGATGGAGCAGAAAAAAGCCGAAATTATGGATGAGGGCGCCATGCGGCGCGCGATCAACCGCATTTCCTATGAGGTGATTGAGCGCAATCACGGCGCCGCCGATTTGGTGCTCGCCGGCATCCGCACGCGCGGCGTGTATCTGGCGGAGCGCATGGCAGATAAAATTGCAGAGGTGGAGGGAACGCGGCCGCAAGTGGTCTCGCTGGACATCACCGGCTTTCGGGACGACCACCCCGAGGACCCGATTGCCTGTCAGCTGCCGCAAATCGACGATATTTCCCAAAAAACCGTGCTCATTGTCGATGATGTGCTGTCCACCGGACGCACGGTTCGCGCGGCAATGGAGGCGGTGCTGCACATGGGGCGCGCCCAGCGCATTCAGCTGGCGGCGCTCATCGACCGCGGACATCGGGAGCTGCCGATTCGTCCGGATTTTGTCGGCAAAAATCTGCCGACCTCCCGCACCGAGCTGGTACGGGTGTATGTAAAGGAGTATGACGGAAAAGACAGCGTGGTTATCGTGACCGGCGCACAATCCGTTGAATGATTAGATACGAACACAGGAGGAAAAAGAGTCATGTCTGTAAATACACTGGTTCGCAAGATCCGTGAGAAAAACAATCCGACCGTTGCCGGTCTGGATGCGCGTCTGGAGTACATTCCGGCGTATATCACCGAAAAGTACACCGCACAGTACGGCAAGACGCTCAAGGCTGCTGCCGCCAGCATGATGGAGTTCAACAAGGGTCTGATTGACGCCCTGCACGACATTGTGCCGGCAATCAAGCCGCAGGCTGCATACTACGAGCTGCTGGGTCCGGACGGCGCGGTTGTTCTGCGCGATACCATCGCGTATGCGCACGAAAAGGGCATGTATGTCATCGCGGACATCAAGCGCAACGACATCGGCGCGACCGCTACCGCCTATGCACAGGCTTATCTGGGCGAGAGCGACGTGTGCGGCGAGAGCCTGCCGGTGTATAACTGCGATTCCTGCACCGTAAACGCTTATCTGGGCACCGACGGCATCACCCCGTTCCTCAACGAGTGCGAGGCGCGCGACCGCGGCATCTACGTGCTGGTCAAGACCTCGAACAAGTCCTCCGGCGAGTTCCAGAACAAGCTGATGGGTGACCAGCCGCTGTACGTCCGCATGGCAGAGAAGGTTGCCGAGTGGGGCGAAGGTCTGATGACCGAGTGCGGCTACTCGCAGGTGGGTGCCGTTGTCGGCGCAACCTATCCGGAGGAGCAGAAAATCATCCGTCAGATTATCCCGCACAGCTATTTCCTCGTGCCGGGCTACGGCGCACAGGGCGCAACCGCCAAGGACATCGCCAATGCGTTCAATGATGACGGTCTGGGCGCTATCGTCAATTCTTCCCGCGGCATCATGTGCGCTTGGAAGAAGTGCGATCTGGACTATCAGGAAGCAGCGCGCAAGGAAGCCATCCGTATGCGCGATGATATCGTAAGCGCAATCAAGTAAGTCAAAAATTTTTTTGATAATAGATAGTAAAAACAACATCGTTTGAATAGAAGAGGAGTGTTTGGAACTTGAAGAAGGCCTATCTCCTGCTGGCTGACGGCACGCTGTTTGAAGGCGTCAGCGTCGGTGCAGAGGGCGCATCTATTGCGGAAATCGTATTCAATACCGGCATGGCGGGCTATCAGGAAGTCCTGACCGACCCGTCCTACTACGGACAGTCTGTCTGCATGACCTATCCGCTCATCGGCAACTATGGTCTCAATGCAGAGGACTTTGAGTCGCGCAAGTGCTGGGTTTCCGGCTTTATCATGCGCGAAGCATGTGCATATCCGTCCAACTGGCGCTGTGACCGCTCGCTGGACGAGTACCTCAAGAGCGAGGGCATCGTCGGTCTGGCAGGCATTGACACCCGCCGTCTGACCCGCATCCTGAGAAACAGCGGCGTCATGAACGGCATTCTGTACTCCGAGGGCTATGAGCCGACCGAGCAGCAGATTGCCGAGATGAAGGCATACAAGGTAACCAATGCAGTTAAGACCGTGACCATTTCCGAGCCGAAGGTTTACCCGACCACCGCAGAGACCCAGAAGCATCGCGTGGCTCTGCTGGATTTCGGCGTCAAGCGCAACATTCGCCGCGAGCTGTGCGCACGCGGCTGTGAAGTGACGGTTCTGCCGGCATACACCAAGCCGGAGGACATCCTGAACGGCGGCTATGACGGCATTATGCTGTCCAACGGCCCTGGCGACCCGCAGGAAAACACCGAAATCATCGAGAACCTGAAGGTTCTGACCAAGTCCGGCATGCCGATTTTTGGCATCTGTCTGGGACATCAGCTGCTGGCACTGTCCATCGGCGCACAGACCAAGAAGATGACCTTCGGCCACCGCGGCGTCAACCATCCGGTCAAGGATTTGGCACACGACCGCACCTATATCACCAGCCAGAACCACGGCTACGCTGTGCTGGGCGAGACCGTCAATCCGGACATTGCCCGCGTCAGCCACATCAACATCAATGACAATACCTGTGAAGGCATCGAGCATCTGCATGCGCCGATCTTCACCGTTCAGTATCATCCGGAGGTCAAGCCGGGTCCGGAGGACACGGCATATCTGTTCGATCAGTTTATTGCACTCATGGATGAGAAGAAAGGAGGCGCTCAGTAATGCCGCTGCGCAAAGATATTCATAAGGTAATGGTACTGGGCTCCGGCCCGATCGTCATCGGTCAGGCAGCCGAGTTCGACTACGCAGGCACACAGGCATGCCGTGCGCTGCGCGAAGAAGGTCTGGAGGTTGTTCTGGTAAACTCCAATCCGGCTACGATTATGACCGACAAGGCCATGGCGGATAAGGTTTACATCGAGCCGATGACCATTCCGTGTGTAGAAGAAATCATCAAGAAAGAGCGTCCGGACTCCATTCTGCCGACACTGGGCGGTCAGACCGGTCTGAACATCGCCATGGATCTGGTGGCAAGCGGATTCCTCGACGAGTACGGCGTCAAGCTGCTCGGCGCAAACCCGACCACCATTGATAAGGCGGAAGACCGTCAGATGTTTAAGGACACCATGGAGAAAATCCATGAGCCGATTATCGCCTCCAAGGTGGTACACACCGTAGAGGATGCCGTTGCATTCACCGAAGAAATCGGTCTGCCGGTTATCATTCGTCCGGCATACACCCTCGGCGGCACCGGCGGCGGTATTGCCTATACTTGGGACGAACTGCGTGAAATCGCAGCTTCCGGTATTATGTACTCTCGTGTAGACGAAATTCTGGTCGAGAAGTGCATTGCGGGCTGGAAGGAAGTCGAGTACGAGGTTATGCGTGACGGCAAGGGCAATGTCATCACGGTTTGTAACATGGAAAACATTGATCCGGTCGGCGTACACACCGGCGACTCCGTCGTTGTCGCACCGAGCCAGACGCTGTGTGACCATGAGTACCAGATGCTGCGTACCTCCGCGCTCAAGATTATCACCGAGCTGGGCATTGAGGGCGGCTGTAACGTACAGTTCGCTTTGCATCCGGATTCCTTCGAGTATGCCGTTATCGAGGTAAACCCGCGTGTATCGCGTTCCTCCGCACTGGCATCCAAGGCAACCGGCTACCCGATTGCAAAGATTGCGGCAAAGATTGCGGTAGGCTATGGTCTGGACGAGCTGACCAACGCCGTTACCGGCAAGACCGCCGCTTGCTTCGAGCCGACGCTGGACTACTGCGTTGTCAAGTTCCCGCGCTGGCCGTTTGATAAATTCGTATACGCTGATAAGACGCTGGGCACCCAGATGAAGGCGACCGGCGAGGTTATGGCGATTTCCAACAGCTTCGAGGGCGGCATGATGAAGGCTGTCCGCTCCATCGAAATGAAGGTAGATTCGCTGTATATGCCGCTGATTGCCAAGCTGAGCGACGCAGAAATTATCGAAAAGGTAAAGACCTGCGATTTCGAGCGCATCTTCTCCATCTGTGAGGCGTTCCGCCGCGGCATCATGACCGTGGACGAGGTTCACGACATCACCAAGATTGACGAATGGTTCCTCAACGGCTTCATGCGCATCATCGACATGGAGCACGCACTGGAGAACGCCGAGGAGCTGACACCGGAGCTGTATCTGGCAGCAAAGAAGTTCGGCTTCACGGATAAGGTCATCGAGCGCTTGCACGGCAAGCCGGTCGGTGAGCTGTCGCGTCTGCCGGTATACAAGACGGTAGATACCTGTGCGGCAGAGTTCGAGGCAGAGACCCCGTACTACTACTCCACCTATGACGAGGAAACCGAGGTCAAGCCGTCCACCGGCAAGAAGAAGATTATGGTTCTGGGTTCCGGCCCGATTCGTATCGGTCAGGGCATCGAGTTCGACTACTGCTCCGTACACTCCGTATGGGCATTGCAGGAGCTGGGCTGCGAGACCATCATCGTAAACAACAATCCGGAGACCGTTTCCACCGACTTTGACACCGCAGACCGTCTGTATTTCGAGCCGCTGACACCGGAGGATATTACCGGCATTGTCAACGCAGAGAAGCCGGACGCTGCCATTGTACAGTTCGGCGGTCAGACCGCCATCAATCTGGCAGAGCATGTAGAATCTCTGGGCGTGCCGATTCTGGGCACACCGGCATGGAGCATTGACGCTGCCGAGGACAGAGAAAAGTTTGACGTCATTCTGAACAAGACCGGCATTCCGCGCGCCAAGGGCGACACGGTATTTACCGAGGAAGAAGCGGTTGCCGTTGCAGACCGTCTGGGCTATCCGGTACTGGTTCGTCCGTCTTATGTATTGGGCGGTCAGGGCATGGAAATCGCCTACAAGGAAGCGGACATCCGCGAGTATATGCGCGTCATCACCCGTACCAAGATTGAAAATCCGGTACTGGTCGACAAGTACCTGATGGGTCGAGAAATCGAAGTTGACGCCATTTGTGACGGCGAGGACATCCTGATTCCGGGTATCATGGAGCATCTGGAGCGCGCCGGCATCCATTCCGGTGACTCGATTTCGGTTTATCCGTCCATCACGATTGAGGACAAGCACAAGGAAACCATCATTGACTACACCAAGAAGCTGGCGAAGGAGCTGGCAGTTATCGGTCTGGTTAACATCCAGTTCGTTCTGTACAATGACGAAGTATATGTCATCGAGGTAAACCCGCGTTCGTCCCGTACCATCCCGTATATTTCCAAGATTACCGGCGTACCGATGGTAGATCTGGCTACCCGCTGCATGTTCGGCGAGAAGCTGAAGGACATGGGTTGGGGCACCGGTCTGTATCCGGAAGGCGACCATTACGCGGTAAAGGTTCCGGTATTCTCGTTCCAGAAGCTGCGTGATCTGGATACCCAGCTGGGACCGGAGATGAAGTCCACCGGTGAGGTTCTGGGCGTATCCACCTCGTTCCGCGAGGCACTGCTCAAGGGCATGATGGGCGCAGGCTACCAGATGAAGAAGAAGGGCAAGGTTCTGATTTCCGTCCGCGATGCGGATAAGCAGGAAATCATCAACATTGCTGAGCGCTTTGCGGAGCTGGGCTTTGACCTGTACGCAACCAGCGGCACGGCAAACGTCCTCAACCGCCACATGGTAGCGACCAACTCGGTGCGCAATGTAGACGAGCCGTCCCCGAACATGATTGATTTGATTGAGTCCGGCGACATTGATTATGTTATCGCAACCTCTGTCAAGGGCCGTCATCCGGAGCTTGGCTCGGTTAAGATTCGCCGCTCCACCGTTGAGCACGCAATTCCGTGCCTGACCGCCATTGATACGGCGTCGGCACTGCTGCGCTGCCTGGAGGGCGACACCCGCATCCAGTCCTGCGAGCTGGTTGACATCAACACCGTGCATCTCAAGTAAGATGCTTGCATAGAAAAAAAGAGGTCACCGCAAGGTGGCCTCTTTTTTTGTCGCGGACAACGAGTTGCAAAAAGATATAGTGGGTGCTATACTGGCTATATCAATCGGTCAATAGGGAGAGAGAACAATGGACGAACTGACGACGATAGACAAGAAAAAGAGCAAAAAAATTTGGGGATATGTTGTTGTCATCGCTTTGGCGGCGGCTGTTATCGTGGGACAACATATCTATTGGAACCGGCAGCTGTCCAAGGCAGAGAAGGAGGAGACTTCTTCCAGCGTGGTTGTGCAGGACGATGGCACCATAACCGTAAATTCGCAGACGTTGATGAGTGCGATGAAGGGAACGGACAAACTGATTGCGTATGAATATTACTACACGGATGCGGGAACGTATGAGAAGGGAAGGAAGCTGTTCAAGACCAATATTGACATTCCGTTCGCAACGGATAGAGCAATCTTTACATACGGCGGCAGCTTGGGCGTCGGCATCCACGCGGATCAGATTGAGATTGCCACGGATGATGTGAAAAAAATCATTCAGGTCACCGTTCCGCCGTTGGAAATTCTGACGGATACGCCGGATTATGACGCCTTTCAGTATTACGATGTGAAAAATTCTGTGTTTACCAGCTCTAATTTGAAGGATTTCTCGGCATTTCAAAAGGAATTATCCGAGAAGCAAAAGAAAAAGCTGAAAAAGAACAAGGAATTTTGGGAAAAAGCAAGGGAGAGCACCGAGCTGCGCATCGAACATATGCTGAACAAGGTTGCCAATCTGGACGGCTATCAGATTACGTTTGTATGGGAATCGGATAACAAGTAAAGAAAATCCACCGGCTCTGTATAGAATCGGTGGATTTTTTGGTTCAGTCATCGGAAAGTTCAATGTCTCCGTTGTCCGCCTGCACGCGCAGAGAGCCGCCCGTGCCGCTGTGGCAGTAGTCCGTCAGCTCATCGTCCGTGGTCTGCCGAATTTGCGCCCGCAGTCCGTCCGGAACGGAAATCTCTCCGTATGCGGTGCTCGCCTGTATGGTCAGCGCCTGCAGGTTCGCCAAGGTGTCGGAAACCGAAACGTCCCCGTAGCTGCTTGTGATGCTGTTTTCACCGGAAAATGCCGTCTCCTGTGCGTCAAAACCGCCGTTGGACAGCTGGACGGCGGCGGTGTCCAGCGTGCACCGCTCCAAATCAATGTCACCGTAATCATTGTTGAGCGTGAACTGGGACAGCTGACAGTTGTTCAGCGAAATATCTCCGTTGTCACAGCGAATCGAGCCGCTTGCCGCCGAGATGCCGCGCATCGAGATATCACCATAGGAGGAACGGATGTCTAACTGCTTGAGCTGAGATTTCGGAACGGATAAAATCACGGTTTGGGTGTCATCATCTTCCGGCAGTCTGCCCAACGTGAGAAAATCCGTGAGGAAATCCACGTCAATGTGCACCTGCGGCTGCACGGTGTCATTTTCCTTGAGATGCAGCGTGCCGTCCTGCACCGTGTACGTCAGCGGCGCTTCGCCTTTATTGGCCGCAATGCGATAGGACAGATAACAGCAATCGTCATCGGACGGCACAATTTTCAAATCCAGATTATCCAGCGAAAGATTCAATGCCTGCACGCCGGATATTTTTTGTTTGTCCAGCACGGCGAGCGAATCGCTGTCGGCTTTGCGGGCATCGCCGCGCAGGGTGTTGATGTCCGCAGCCTGTACATATTGCTTTCCGCCGGTGAGCATACCGGCGGCAGTGAGCACTGCGCCGACCGCACAGCACAAAACACCGGAAATCAGAGCAGTTTTCAACCAAGTTTTCATGCGTTATCGTCTCCTTTTCTGAGAAATCCAGCGGGCGAGCTTGGCAAACAGCATTTGACACCATTTGCACAGATACACACCGAGCACAACGGCGAGAATGCCGATGCCGATGGTCAAAAACCCGCTTCCGGCAATCAGACAGCAGCCGGACAGCGAATAGGGAATCGCGAGCAGACCGCGAATCATCAGCTTGCCACCCACGAGGAAGAAAGCGAGTGCGCAGCAAAAGACGGAAAATACAATTGCCGCGGCACAGAGCAACAGGGCAAATAAGATGAGCAGCAGCGCAATGAGCAGCGGAATGCCAATCGGCGCGGCGCAGATTGCCAGACATGCAACCCAAAACATGTGCGTTTTCTTTTTTGGATGGGCGGTCTGCTCGGTAATTTTTTTGTCGAGCAGATTTTGAATCAGCTCGCGCGCCGCCTCCTTCGGCGTGCCCAGCTCACGCATGAGCTGCTGTGCCTGCTGTTCGTCTGCTTCTTCAAAATACTCGGTAAAATACTCCATCGCGTCCGCATAATCGGCAGCAGGCAGCTTTTTCAGGTATTTGCGCAGCTGGTCAAGATATGCTTGCTTGGTCATTTCTGAAGCCTCCCTTCAATGATGCCTTCAATGGTGTCTCGATAAGACACCCATTCCTCATGCAGCTGTTGGATTTGCTGTTTTCCAAGCGCGGTAATCGAATAATACTTGCGCTTGCGTCCCTGATGCAGCTGGGAATAGGTGGTGAGATAACCGGATTTCTCCAGCTTTTTGAGAATCGGATACAGCGTGGACTCCTTGATGTCCGCCGCGAGCTTGATTGTCTGACTGATTTCGTAGCCATATGAATCCTGCGTCTGCACAATGGTCAGAATCAAATACTCAATCAGCAGAGAGGATACAGGGAAATACATGCCATCAACTCCTTTGCACGGATGTATAAAATCTTTATATATAAATTTTTTATATATCTAGTATAGCACGGAAAGCCTCGTTGTCAAGAGCATATATAAAAATTTTATATATGATTGGAAAAATCTTCAGAATGCGGTATAATAGAGCAATACGAACGGAAAGGAGCTGAACAATGAGCCATTCACGAGTAGAGAGCAAAACCGCTGTGAAAAACAGCGTCGGACGATTGGCGTTTTGTGCGCTGGCGATTTTGCTGGAAGTGGTGTTTATCGCCATGCTGTTCACGAAGCTCAATCGCTATGCGACTTGGATTCAATCGTGTACCTATGTTGTCGGGGCGCTGTTGGTTCTCGCCATTTATGCACAGCACAAGACATCCAGCATGAAAACGCCGTGGATTATTCTAATTTTGGTTTTTCCGGTTTTGGGTGTGTTTTTGTATTTTCTGGTCGGTCTCAACGGCGGCACATGGGCGATGCGCAAGCGATATGAGGACATTGATGCCAAGCTGTATCCGCTGCTGACAGCAGGAGAGACGGGACAGCACACGCAGGCCGCCATGCAGGCGCTGGAAAAACAGGATGCGCAGCTGGCAAATGTCTCCCAGTATCTGCTGCGCAACAGCAAATATCCGGTGTATCAAAACACACAGCTGCGGTATTTTTGTGCGGAAGAAGGTCTGGAAGCACAGAAACAAGCGCTGCGGCAGGCGCAGCGCTTCATTTTTATGGAGTATCATGCGATTGAGGACGCGGAGGCATGGCACGGCATCCAAGAGATTTTGGCGGAGCGCGCCAAGGCGGGCGTGGAAGTTCGCGTCTTTTACGATGACATGGGCAGCATTGGCTTTATCAACAAGGATTTTGTCAAGCGCATGGAGAAGCTGGGCATTCAGTGCTGTATTTTCAATCCGCTGATGCCGGGCATCAATCTGTTTTTGAACAACCGCGACCACCGCAAAATCACCGTGATAGACGGAACGATTGGCTTTACCGGCGGCTATAATCTTGCCAACGAGTATTTCAATCTGACCCATCCGTATGGACAGTGGAAGGACACCGGCATTGAGCTGCGCGGCGAAGCTGTGCGCAGTCTGACCGTGACATTTCTGGAAAACTGGCACGCCGTCAAGCGCAAAGAGGATAAACAGCAGGCACAGCCGCACATTGCGGAATATCTGCCGGAATTTGCGCCAAAACCGGAGCTGCGCGGCTTTATCCAGCCGTATGCAGACAGTCCGCTGGATGATGAACAGGTGGGCGAAGAAGTATACATCAGCCTGCTCAACAAAGCGGCGAAGTATTGCTGGTTTATCACGCCGTATCTGATTTTGACCGACGAGATGATTCACGCCATGGGACTTGCTGCCAAGCGCGGCGTGGATGTCCGCGTGATTACGCCGGGCATTCCGGATAAAAAGATGGTGTATCAGGTGACGCGCTCGTATTACAGCAGCCTGACGCGAAACGGCGTGCGGGTGTATGAGTGGACACCGGGATTCTGCCACTGTAAAATGTGCGTGACCGATGATGAGGCGGCGACCTGCGGCACCATCAATCTGGACTACCGCAGTCTGTACCATCATTTTGAAAACGGCTGTCTGTACATCGACCATCCGGCGGTGCTGGAGACAAAACAGGATTTTGAGCGAACCTTTTTGCAGTGCCGAGAGGTCACAGAGGAATACACAACCGGACACGGCCGCATGCTGCGCTTGGGACAGATGTTCCTGCGCCTGTTTGCGCCGCTGCTGTAAAAATCAAAAAAAGAAAAAGTTCGTTGGATTTCCAACGGACTTTTTTTGTCCTTCTGGGTATACTAAGGACACCATCAAATAGGAGGGACTATCATGAAGCACAACATGTTTTGTTTTCAATGTGAGCAGACAGCGGGCTGTACCGGATGTACGGGAAGAGCCGGTGTCTGCGGCAAGCAGGCAGATACTGCCAAGTTACAGGATGCACTGACCGGCGCGCTGATTGCGCTGGCGCGCACGATACAGGGCAAGCAAACGATTTCGGCGAAAATCAGCAAACAGATACTGGACGGGCTGTTTACAACCGTCACCAATGTCAATTTCAACGATGTGACCATTCAGCAGCGCATAGACGCCATTCATCGAGAGCTTCCGGCGGGAACGGCGGATTATGACATGAGAAAGGTGTGGGAGGCGCAGGAGGACGTGCGCAGCTTAAAATCTCTCATTTTGTTCGGCATTCGCGGTATGGCGGCATATGCCTATCATGCGATGATTTTGGGCTATACCGATGCGCAGCTGGATGCATTTTTTGTCAAAGCGCTGTGCGCAGTCGGAGAGGACACATGGGGCATGGATGAGCTGCTGCCGATTGTTTTAGAAGTCGGCGAGAAGAATCTTGCCTGCATGGCACTGCTGGACAAGGCGAATACGGAAACCTACGGCACACCGGAGCCGACAACCGTTCCGCTGACCGTTGAAAAAGGGCCGTTTATCGTTGTCACCGGACACGATTTGTACGACCTCAAATGTTTGCTGGAACAGACCAAGGACAAGGGCGTTGCTGTGTATACGCATGGCGAGATGCTTCCGGCGCACGGCTATCCGGAGCTGAAAAAATATCCGCAGTTGAAGGGCAATTTCGGCACGGCATGGCAAAACCAGCAAAAGGAATTTGATGGCATTCCGGCGCCGATTTTGTTTACCACAAACTGCCTGATGCCGCCGCGCCCGAGCTATGCAGACCGTGTGTTTACGACGGAAGTGGTCTCGTATCCGGAAATGGTGCACATTGATGAAACCCGCGATTTCACGCCGATCATTGAAAAAGCACTGGAGCTGGGCGGCTATGCGGAAGATCAGCCGTTTACCGGCATCAATGGCGGGCATACCGTGACAACCGGCTTTGGACACGGCGCGATTTTGCGCGCTGCCGATCAGGTGGTAGACGCTGTCAAATCCGGTGCGATTCGCCATTTCTTCTTGGTCGGCGGCTGTGACGGCGCGCGTCCGGGCAGAAACTACTACACGGAGTTTGTCAAGCAGACGCCGCCGGACACGGTTGTGCTGACGCTTGCCTGCGGAAAGTATCGGTTTAACGATTTGGATTTGGGAACAATCGGCGGACTGCCGCGGCTGATGGATGTCGGACAGTGCAACGATGCCTATGGTGCGATTCAGATTGCCGTTGCGCTGGCAAAGGCATTTGACTGCGGGGTCAATGAACTGCCGCTGTCCATGGTGCTGTCTTGGTACGAGCAAAAGGCGGTGTGCATCCTGCTGACACTGCTGTATCTCGGCATACAGAACATTCGCCTTGGCCCCACGCTTCCGGCATTTTTGTCTCCCAACGTCCTGCAATTCTTGGTGGAGCACTATCATATTGCGCCGATCAGCACGCCGGAAGAAGATTTGAAGGCAATTTTGGGCGAATAATTTCCCTGTTGCAGCCTCCGTGTGCCCGTGCTATACTGGAAAAAACACACAGGAGAGAAGAACCATGGAAATACAGGAACAGACGCTTGTGCAAATCGGGCAGGAGCAAACCTTGACGGTTCCGGCACAGGTGCGCCGCATTGCGGCGGGCGCGTGCGGAGAAAATGACACGCTGGAGCACCTGACCATTCCGGCGAACCACACGCAGCTGTGCGCAGAGAAGCTGTTCGCCGGCTGCCGCGCGCTCAAGCGCGTGGAAATCTTGGGCGAGGTGGAGGACGCAGACGGCAAGCGGTTTTCGCGTCCGGCGGCGCTGCGCGACTACCTCGGTCTGCGCGAACACGTACAGCTGACTTGGGAGTGCCCGACGGTCTGGTGCTTGGAGGATCGCTGCCAGTTCTGCGGCGGTGCGCTCAAGGGAAGCGTGATGCGCGTGTGCACCTTCTGCGGACGAATTAACTGAATGAAAAAGCTCTCCCGCACCGGATTTTCCGGAACGGGAGAGCTTTGCTTTTTGTACGATAGCTTACTATATATGTATCACCGATACGAAACGTCCGACAGATAGATGTTCTTCATGTCAATCGGGATGCGGTAGCGCTCCAGAAACAGCTTGACGGTCTCGCGGTCGAGCGGGCACTTCGGCCCGATTGTCACGCTGCGGATGAACGACTGGCACGGGGAGCTGAACGAGATGTCGCGGTACGGCACGAGGTTCTTTTCGCGCAGGCGGTAATTGATGGGCAGCATGCGAAACAGATCCAGCTGCTGTTCGGTCACCTGCTGCACGAGCTGCTCGTCAAACGCGCCCTCGTCGAAGGTGTCGTTCTCATACGGCGGGGCGGGCAGCGGCGGATAGTACACGCAGCGCCACTCCGCTTCCTCGGAAAACGCTCTGGACTTGAAAAACGGCAGCACCGGATACATCATGCGCACCAGCTCGGCGGCGGCCATCTCAATCGAAACGCGCAGCGGCAGCCACTGCATGTGGATGCAGAACATGCGCATGCAAATCGACTCGATGTTTTCGGTGGAGTATTGGACGTTGTGGAACAGCAGCCCGTCCGGCAAATCGCGGGCACTGCCCTTGAGCCCGAGGTACCGCTGGGCGCGGCGAAAGGCGCGCTCAAAGGCCGTGCCGGAGGAGACGCCGATGCACACGCCGTATCCGTTGTCTCCGTAGCCGCGCCACTGGCTGAGCAGGTCGCGCTCGGAGGAGAAGCAGGCGGCGAGAATCATCGTGTTGTACCGCTGGAATTGCTGCTCCATACCGGCGAGCAGCGCGGCGGCAAGCTCCGGCTGCTTGCTGCACGAATAGGCGGGATTGGTCAGGTTGTTTTTGATGTGCTCCAGACACTGCCGGATGGCCCATTTTTTCTCCATGAAGTCGTTGCTCTTTTCAATGTCGGACAGGCGCAGCGTGTGGTTGGTGATGATTTGGAAAAAGGTGTCCACGCTGCAATAATGATACACGACATCGGGCAGGGTGGAAGTGGTCAGTAGATTCGGCATAGACAAAAGCCTCCCTTCGCGGGACGAAACATCCCTCTCCTTTTATTGTACACGCAATTGAAAAAAAAGCCAGCGCACAATAAAAAAATTGAAAAAAGAAACGGGAAAACCGGCGAAGAAAAACAGAAATATGAAAAAATGTGAGAAATTCAAATGTGCACAACGCGCGGCGCAAAATAACCTGCCGTTTTATCTATGTTGCCAAATGAAATATGAATGAATTGTGAACAAACTGTAAACAGTGGCAAAAAAGTTTGGAAAAACCTTGACTTCCAAGAATATCTGCGCTAGAATGCTCGTAAATTAAGTGCTGTAACCGAAATGTAATCAAATTGCATTTGAGTTGTAATTTCCATCCGCTGACGCAGCACGCGAGGCGGATACCGTGTGCGCAGGCAGTCGCGCACATGGCGAGACGAAAGGAGTCTTATGAGTTTTTTTCATAGAGTAAGAACATTCCATCATACGGTAACCCGCGTACACCTGAAGCGCCGCGCAGTTCCGCTGGCAGCGCTGGTTCTGACCACCAGCATGACCTTTCCGGTTATCGCCGTTGGCATGGATACCTACACCGTAACCGATGGCACCAATACCGACACCGTTGTTCTGCACGAGAGCAATGCAGAGACCGCGCTGCGCCAGTCCTCGTTTGACGCAGGCGAGTACAACATCACGTCCGTGGTAGAGGACGAGAACGGCTACACCGTTTCCGTCAAGGCAAAGTACGATGTCACGGTGACCGCGGACGGTCAGACCAAGACCATCCACACCGGCGACGCCCGCGTTTCCGACATCCTGCGTCAGGCTGGCGTAGAGGTTGGCGAGAACGACATTGTGGAGCCGGCACAGGACACCATGCTGACCGAGGCGACCACCATCAAGGTCACCCGCGTCACCACCAAGACCATGACCGAGACCAAGGACATCGCGTACTCGACCGAGACCCGTGAGACCAGCGAGCTGGAGAAGGGCAAGAGCCGCGTGGCACAGGAAGGCGTCAACGGCAAGGAAGAGATTACGCTGGAGTACACCTACCATGACGGCGTGCAGGTTTCCATCGTGCAGACCGGTTCCCGCGTTCTGGAGCAGCCGGTCAACAAGATTGTGGAGAACGGCACCAAGGAGCCGGTGGTAACCACTTCCAGTTCCTCCGCTTCTTCCGGCGCACCGTCCAGCTCCTCCCGCACCATCACCATGGAAGCTACCGCATATTCCGGCGGCGGCACCACGGCGAGCGGCATGGCAGCAGCAGTTGGCCGCGTGGCAGTTGACCCGCGCGTTATCCCGCTGGGCACCCGCCTGTACATCGAGGGCTACGGCTACGCAGTCGCAGCGGATACCGGCGGAGCCATCAAGGGCAACCGCATCGACCTGTACATGAACAGCGAGTCCGCATGCAACAGCTTCGGCCGCCGCAGCGTTACCGTACACGTTCTGGGCTAACCCCCCAACAAACAGAAACCAAGAGTCCCGACCAAATTTGGTCGGGACTTTTTGCATTTCCGCGGCGAAATTGTTCCAGCGGATTGGACGCGATTGACAACCTGTACAAACCCGATTGCAAGCAATTCGCAAACAGTGTATAATACAACTGTTTATACCATACCGATGAAATACAGATAAAGGATAAGGTGCTTCATGGATCTTTGTAATATTGACACAATACGCGCCGTGCTGGGGCGGCACGGCTTTCGATTTTCCAAATCGCTCGGCCAGAACTTTCTGACGGAGGCGTGGGTTCCGGCGCGCATTGCGGAGAGCTGCGGCGTGGACGAGACCAGCTGTGCGCTGGAGGTAGGCCCGGGCATGGGCTGCCTGACCGAGCAGCTGTCCAAGCGGGCGAGTCAGGTGTGCTCGATTGAGCTGGACCGCGCCCTGTTTCCGGTGCTGGAGGAGACGCTGGCGCACTGTCACAACGTGGAAATCGTGCAGGGCGATGTGCTCAAGTGCGATTTGGCGGGCATCTGCCGCGAGAAGTTCGGCGGCAAGCCGGTGTATGCGTGCGCCAATCTGCCGTATTATATCACGACACCCGCCATCACCGCGATGCTGGAATCCAAGGCGTTTTCTGCGATTACCGTCATGGTGCAGAAGGAGGTTGCACAGCGCATTTGTGCATGCGCGGGCAGCTCGGACTACAGCGCATTTTCCATTTACATCGCCTACTACGCGCAGGCGGAGATTTTGTTCGATGTGCCGCGCGACTGCTTTGTGCCGCAGCCGAAGGTGGACTCTGCGGTTGTCCGCCTGATTCCGCGCAGCGAACCGCCGGTACAGGTGAGCAACGAAAAGCTGCTGTTTACACTGATTAAGGCGGCATTCGGCCAGCGGCGCAAGACGCTCGCCAATGCACTCGGCGGCGTGCTGGGCGCTTCGCTGGGCAAGGCGGGCATCGTGCAGCTCATTACCGACTGCGGCTTTGACGCCCGCGTTCGCGGCGAAAAGCTGAGTCTGGAGGATTTTGCGGCGCTGACACAGCTGGCAGAGCAGCGCATGCAGCAGGCATGAAACAGTATATTGTAAAAAATCAAAAAAAGCTGGCGCTCGGCTACACGACGGGCAGCTGCGCCGCGGGCGCAGCCAAGGCGGCGGCGCAGGCTCTGCTCAGCGGACAGCCGGTGCGGCAAATGCAGCTCATGACCCCGAAGGGCATCGCGCTGACGCTGGACATCGAGCACATGACGCGCACACCGGAGCAGGTGCGCTGCGCGGTGCGCAAGGACGCCGGAGACGATCCGGACATCACGCACGGCATTTTGATTTATGCAGAGGTACAAAAGATACCGGCGGGCGTTGTGATTGACGGCGGCGAGGGCGTCGGACGGGTCACAAAGTCCGGCTTGGCGCAGCCGGTCGGCACGGCGGCGATCAATCCCGGCCCGCGCGAGCAAATCACGCGCGCGGTGCAGGACGTCGCGCACAAATACGGCTATACCGGCGGCTTTTCGGTTGTCATTTCGATTCCGGAGGGAAAAGAGTTGGGCGCGCGGACGTTCAACCCCAAGCTCGGCATTGTCGGCGGGCTGTCCGTGCTCGGCACGAGCGGCATCGTCGAGCCGATGAGCGAACAGGCACTGATCGACACGATTCACATTGATATGGACAGCCGCTATGCGGACGGGCAGCGCGAGCTGCTGCTGTGCCCCGGCAATTACGGCGAGGATTTCGCCCGCGACACCTTGGGGCTGGACATTGCGCGCGGCGTCAAGTGCTCGAATTTTATCGGGGAGGCGCTGGATTACGCGGTGTACCGCGGCTTTTCCAACATTCTGCTGGTCGGACACGCGGGCAAGCTGATTAAGCTCGCGGCGGGTGTCTTTCAGACGCATTCCGCCTATGCGGATGCCAGACAGGAGATTTTCGCCGCCCATGCGGCGCTGTGCGGCGCGTCCGCCGAGACGGTGCGGACGCTGATGGAGGCGGTCACCGTCGATGCCTGTCTGGACAGCCTGCGGCAGGCGGGGCTGGACAAGCCGGTATTACAATCCATTTCACAAAAAGTGCAATCGCATCTCGTGCACCGCGTGTGCGGCAAGACCGGCAGGCAAATCGGCATCGAGTATGTGATTTTTACCAATTCATACGGCATTTTGATGCAGTCAGACGGCGCGCAGGCGTGTATTGCCGCGCGCAGAGAAAAGGAGAGACAGATATGATTCAGTTTGTGGGAGCAGGCCCCGGCGCGGAGGACTTGATTACCGTGCGCGGCGCAAAGCTGCTGGAACAGGCGGATGTCGTTGTATATGCGGGCTCGCTGGTCAATCCGGCGCATTTGGCGCGCACCAAGCAGGGCTGTCAGATTTACGACAGCGCATCTATGACGCTGGAACAGGTCATGGACGTCATGATTCCCGCGGCGCAGGCGGGAAAGCTGGTGGTGCGCCTGCACACGGGTGACCCGTCCATTTACGGCGCGATTCGCGAGCAGATGGATGTGCTGGACGAGCAGGGCATCGCATACGATGTTTGTCCGGGCGTGTCCTCGTTCTGCGGCGCGGCGGCAGCCCTGCACGCGGAATATACCTTGCCGGACGTCAGCCAGACCGTCATTCTCAGCCGCATGGCGGGCAGAACACCGGTGCCGGAGCGCGAATCCATCCGCAAGCTGGCATCGCACGGCAGCACGATGGTGCTGTTTTTGTCGTCCGGTATGCTGGGCAAGCTGGCAGAAGAACTGATTGCGGGCGGCTATGCACCGGAGACACCGGCGGCGATTGTCTACAAGGCGACGTGGCCGGATCAGCGCGTGTTCCGCACGACGATTGCGGGACTGGAGCAGACCGCCAAGGACAACGGCATTTCCAAGACCGCCCTGATTACAGTCGGCGGCTTTTTGGGCGATACCTACGAGCGTTCCAAGCTGTATGATCCGAGCTTTGCACACGGCTGCCGCGAGGCGAGCAAGTGAACATTCGCATCATCTCGTTTACCGACCGCGGGCACGGCGTCAGCCAAACGCTCGCGGCGGCGCTGTCTGCGCACACGGTGCAGCAGTATGCGAAGGCGGACGGCTTTTTGCCGTATACGTCTGTGCGGGCGTTTGCCGAAGAAAGCATGGCGCAGGCGGATGCGGTGGTATTTGTCGGCGCGGCGGGCATCGCCGTGCGGGCGATTGCGCCGTTCGTGCGCAGCAAGGACACCGACCCCGCCGTGCTTGTGATAGATGAGAATGGAAGCTTTGTCATTTCGCTGCTGTCCGGTCACATCGGCGGCGCGAACGCGTGGACGCGGCATCTGGCGGACATTCTGCACGCGATTCCGGTCATCACAACGGCGACGGACGGGCGCGGCGTGTTCGCGGCGGACAGCTGGGCGGTGCAGCACGGCTGTGCCGTAAAAGACATTCGAGAGATTCAATATATATCCGGTGCGCTGCTGCGCGGAGAACAGGTAGGACTGCGCAGCGATTTTCCGATTGCCGGCGCACTGCCCGACGGGGTGCAGCCGGACACAGCACACGACTGCGGCATCCTGCTTTCCGTGCGCGAGCCGGAACAGCTTCCGTTTGCGCACACGCTGCACGTGGTGCCGCGCGTGGTGCATGTCGGCGTGGGCTGTAAGAAACAAACCGACCCGTGCGCCCTGCGCACATGGACGGAGGACATTTTGCGGGCGCTGCGCATTGTGCCGCAGGCGGTCGCCTCGGTCTCCTCGATTGATTTGAAGAAGGAGGAGGCGGCGGTGCTTGCGCTGGCGCAGGCGTGGCGCGTTCCCGTGTACTTTTACAGTGCGCAGCAGCTGGAGCAGGTGACGGGCGATTTCCCGCGGTCGGACTTTGTGCGCCGCATCACGGGCACAGACAACGTCTGTCAGCGCGCGGCGGCAAAGGCATCGGAAAACGGCAGCTGTCTGCTCGCCAAGACGGCGAAGGACGGCATGACCGTTTCGATTTATGCAAAAGAGTGGAGGGCAGAGTTTTGAGTATCTGCATGGCAGGAATTGACTGGAAAAGCGCCAATATGGACAAGCGCGAGGCATTTTCCTTTACCGGCAGTCAGGTCGAGCACCTGTGCCGAACCATCGCGCAGGCATCCGGTGCGGCGGGCTGCGTGCTGCTGTCCACCTGCAACCGGACAGAGCTGTATTTGAGCGGCGCGGGCGATTTGCAGCCGGATGCGCTGCTGTGTCAGGCGGCGCAGGCGGAGGGCGCACAGACGCTGTTTACCGTGCGCCGCGGACGCGATGCCGCACGGCATCTCATGCGGGTTTCGTGCGGTCTGTGCTCGCAGATTTTGGGCGAGGATCAGATCGTTTCGCAGGTCAAGCGCGCGTATGCCATCGCGCATGATGCGCAGACGACGGACGCCGTGCTCAGCCAGCTGTTTCGTCTGGCGGCGACGGCGGGCAAAAAGAGCCGCACACAGGTGCGCCTGTCGGCGGCGCCGCTGTCGGTTGCCGGACAGGCGGTCGCGCTCATAGAACAAAAGCTGGGCAGTCTGCGCGGAACACGTGCTCTGGTCATTGGCAATGGCGAGATGGGACGGCTGGCGTCGTCGCTGCTCGCAGCGCGGGGATGTCAGGTGACAGTGACCCTGCGCTCATATCGGCACGGGCAGACCATCGTGCCTGCGGGCTGCCGCACCATTGCATATGACGAACGCATGTCGCTGGTGCCGCAGTGTGATATTTTGCTCAGTGCGACGACCAGCCCGCATTACACCGTGACCAAGGGCGATTTGGAGGGCATGGAGCAGATTCCTTATGTGGTCTGTGATTTGTCCATGCCGCGCGACATAGATCCGGACATTCGCGGGCTGTCCGGTGTCAGTACCTTTTTTGATATGGACAGCATGGGCGGACGCGATGCGCACGTCAATATAGAGGACAGGCAGCAGGTGGAGGACATCATCGCGGAGCAGATGCAGGAGCTGGAGCGGTGGGATAGCTACCGCCGCGCCCTGCCGCGCATGGAAGAGCTGCGGGCGCTGCTCTCCCAGCGCATCGCGGAGGACTACGCCCTCGAACAGCTGACGGCGGGCGAACAGGCGGAGACCGCGGAAAAAATGCAGGACGCGGCGCGTCTGGCGGCGGACAAAGCCGCCCAGTGGCTGCTCGCCGGTATGCAGAACCAGCTGGATGAGCGGGCACTGGAAGCCTGTCGAGAGGCAATTTTACGCAAAGCACCGCAGCTGCGGGATAGGAGCATGATATGAAACTGTATGTAATTGGAATCGGCCCGGGCGGCGCGGATCAGATGACCCCGCGCGCCCGTCAGGCAATCGAACACAGCGATATAATCGCGGGATACACGACGTATATTGACCTCGTGCGCCCGCTCATCGGGGACAAGGAAATTTTGCAGACACCGATGAAAAAGGAAATCGACCGCTGCAAGCTGGCGCGCGATGCCGCGCTGACCGGCAAGACCGTGTCCATGATTTGCTCCGGTGACGCCGGTGTGTACGGCATGGCAGGTCTCATGTACGAGGTGTGCGAGCAGCATCCCGAGATTGATATTGAAGTGATTCCGGGCATCACCGCGGCGTGCGGCGGCGCAGCCGTGCTCGGCGCACCGCTCATTCACGATTTCGCGGTCATCAGCCTGAGCGATTTGCTGACGCCGTGGGAGAAAATCCAAAAGCGGCTGGATTTTGCGGCGCAGGCGGATTTTTGCATCTGTCTGTACAATCCGTCCAGCCATAAGCGCGCGGACTATCTGCAAAAGGCGTGTGACATCCTGCTCCAAAGCAAGTCTCCGGAGACGCCGTGCGGCACGGTGCGCAACATCGGCCGTGACGGCGAGTGCGGCGAGATTTACACGCTGGCGCAGCTGCGCGACACCAAGGTGGACATGTTCACGACGGTATTTATCGGCAACAGCCAGACCCGCGTGATAAACGGCAAGCTCGTGACGCCGAGAGGATATGAGAACAAATGAGACGGGTGATTTTTTCCGGCACCAGTGAGGGCAAGACGCTGTGCCGGCAGCTGTCGCAGGCGGGGTTGCAGGCGGAGGTCTGTGTCGCGACAGAATACGGAAAAGAGGTCATGCCGGAGCTGCGCGGCATCACGGTGCACACCGGACGCATGACGACTCCGCAAATGACGGAATTTTTGCGCGGCGCGAATATTGTCATTGACGCGACACACCCGTATGCCGTGGAAGTGAGCAAAAACATCCGCGCGGCGTGTGCACAGGTATCGTGCCGATACATTCGGCTGCTGCGCCCCAAGACGCAGGCGGAGGGCGCCGTGCATGTGCCGTCCGCCGAGGCGGCGGCGCGGTATTTGTCTCAGACCGAGGGCGCCGTGCTGCTGACCGTCGGCAGCAAAGAGCTGGCGTGCTTTACGGCGGTGGAAAATTATCAGCAGCGCCTGTGGCCGCGCGTGCTGCCCGCGGCGAAATCACTGGAAATCTGCCAGCAGCTGGGCTTTCCGGCGGCGCATTTGATTTTGATGCAAGGGCCGTTTTCCGAGGAGATGAATGTTGCCCTGATTCATGCCAGTGATGCCAAATGGCTGGTCACCAAGGACACCGGCGCGGCGGGCGGCCTGCCGGAGAAGCTGGCGGCGGCGAAGCGATGCGGCTGCCGCGTGCTGCTCATCGACCGCCCGCAGGAGGACGGCATGACACCGGACGCCGTGCGCGATTTGCTGCTCGGCGAGAAGCCGCCGCGGTTTCCGCTGTTTGTCGATTTGACGGACAAGACCTGTGTTGTCGTGGGCTGCGGAGCAATCGGCGCGCACCGCGCCGAGGTTCTGCTGCGATACGGCGCGCGCGTCATCGTTGTCGCACCGGCGGGCGAAGCACCGGCGGGCGCGCAGCACATCAGACGGGCGTTTGAGCCGCAGGACATCCGCGGGGCGTTTCTGGTCACTGCCGCGACCGACAATCACGCGCTCAATCATGAGATTTACGAGCTGTGTCAGCGGGAGAATATTTTTATCAGCACGGCGGACGACAGAACCGCCTGTTCGTTTTTCTTTCCCGCCGTGCGCACGGGAAACGGGCTGTCCGTCGGCTTGGTGTCAGACGGCAGCGACCACAAAAAGACCGCGCGCACCGCAAAAAAAATAGAAGCCATACTCAAGGAGGAACAGGAATGAGCCGAATCATTCGCGTGGGCAGTCGGGAATCCAAGCTCGCTGTCATACAAAGTGAACTGGTCATAGAGGCCATGCGCGCCTGTGACCCCTCGATACAGATAGAACTGGTCACGATGAAGACCACGGGAGATAAAATTTTAGACCGGACGCTGGACAAGGTCGGCGGAAAGGGTCTGTTTGTCAAGGAGCTGGATCGCGCCCTGCTGGCGGGAGAGGTGGACCTCACCGTGCATTCCATGAAGGATTTGCCGGCGCAGCTGCATCCGGATTTGCCGCTGGCGGCGGTATCCGGCCGCGAGACGCCGTATGACGTCTTGGTGCTGCCGGAGGGCTGCACACAGTGGGATCAGACCAAGCCGGTGGGCTGTGCGTCCGCGCGGCGCACCGTGCAGCTGCATGCGCTGTATCCCCATATCGACATCAAGCCGGTGCGCGGCAACATTCAGACGCGCCTGCGCAAGCTGGACAGCGGCGAATACGGCGCACTGGTGCTCGCACAGGCAGGTCTGCACCGGCTGGGACTGGATGAGCGCATACACCGCGTGTTTACACCGGAAGAATTGATTCCGTCCGCCTGTCAGGGCGTGCTCGCCGTGCAGACGAGAAAGGGCTTTGACACGGCGTGTCTCCAAGGCTTCCACGATGCGGACGCTTGGGACTGCGCCATGGCGGAGCGCGCGTTTATCCGCGCACTGGACGGCGGCTGTTCGTCTCCGGTCGCTGCCTTCGCGCAGCTAATTGACGCGGACACCATGCGCCTGACCGGACTGTATGTGTCGGAGGACAGAACGTATTCCGCGCGCGAAACCATCACCTGTCCGAGAGAGCAGGCGCAAGCACGTGCCGCACAGCTGGCACAACAGATGAAAGGAAGCAAGCATGGGTAAGGTAACACTGGTCGGTGCAGGGCCGGGAGATCCGGGACTGCTCACCGTCAAGGGCAGACAGGCGATTTTGGACGCCGAAGTGGTGGTCTATGACCGGCTGGTAGGGCCGGAGATTCTCGCGCTGATGCCGGATTCCGCCGAACAAATAGATGTCGGCAAAAAGAGCAATTGTCATCCGGTGCCGCAGTGGCGCATCAATGAGATTTTGCTGGAAAAGGCACAGGAGGGCAAACGTGTCGTGCGCCTCAAGGGCGGCGACTGCTTTTTGTTCGGCCGCGGCGGCGAGGAATTGGAGCTGCTCGAACAGCACCATATTCCGTTTGAGGTCGTGCCCGGCGTGACCAGCGCGCTGTCCGTACCGGCATACGCGGGCATTCCGGTGACGCATCGGGATTTCACCTCGTCCGTGCACATCATCACCGGACACGCTAAGCAAAACGGACAGCTCAATCTGGATTTTGAAGCGCTCGTGCGCCATCGCGGCACGCTGGTGTTTTTGATGAGCGTCAGCAGCACGCCGATGATTTTGTCCGGTCTGATGCAGGCGGGCATGGCGGAGGATATGCCCGCGGCGATGATTGAGCGCGGCACGCTGCCCACACAGCGCAAGCTGGTGGCAACTGTCGGCACGCTGTCCCGCCGTATGCAGGAGGAGCACATCACCAGTCCGGCGATTTTGGTTGTCGGCGCGGTGTGTGCGCTGTCGGATTCGTTTGACTGGTTCAGCCGCACGCCGCTGCACGGCGTCACGGTTGCCGTCACCCGCCCGAAAAACCGCGCGGGCACGCTGACCGACAAGCTGCGCGCGCTCGGCGCACACGTGATTTCCTATCCGTGCATCGAGACCAAGACCATCTGGCCGAATATGCCGGTTGTCGAAGCGCTCGCGTCCATCGATCAGTACAGCTGGCTCGTGCTCACCAGCCCGACCGGCGTGGAAACGCTGATTCAGCTGCTGGATGCGGCGGACATGGATATGCGCAATCTCGCGCACATGAAGATCGCGGTTATCGGTTCGGCAACCGCGAAAGCGCTCAAGGCGCACGGTCTGCGCGCGGACTATATACCGGCGATTTACGATTCCGTGCATCTCGCGGAGGGATTGGTGCGTCTGGTCGGTGAGGGAGACCGCGTGCTGCTGCTGCGCGCCGCGCAGGGCTCTGCGGAGCTGCCGGTGCAGCTGGGCGAGGCGTGCATCCCGTTTGACGATGTGCCGATTTACGAAACGCTGTATTACAACGAAAACAGTGCGGACATGGCACAGGCTTTGTCCGCAGGAGAAATAGATTATGTCACGTTCACCAGTGCGTCCACGGTCAGGGGCTTTGTCAGCAGCCTGCCGGAGGGAACCGATGTTTCCGGCTTCCGCGCGCTGTGCATCGGAGCGATGACGGAACAGGCGGCAAAATCCGCCGGTATGCAAACCATCACAGCAACCAGCGCCACCATTGACGCCATGCTGTCTCGACTTTTGGAGGAACAACAACTATGAATTTAATCAATCGTCCGCGCAGACTGCGCACCAGCCCAACCCTTCGCTCGATGATGCGCGAAACCCGCATGTCCCCGTCCAGCCTGATTTACCCGATTTTTGCGATTGAGGGCGAGAACATCAAAAACCCGATTGCATCGCTGCCGGGTCAGTTCCAGTGGTCTCCCGACCGCATCTGTGAGGCCATCGAGGAGTGCATGCAGGCGGGCGTGGAAAAGGTCATGCTGTTCGGCCTGCCGGCGCACAAGGACGAAATCGGCTCGGGTGCATGGGCGGAAAACGGCATTGTACAGCAGGCAATCCGCGCCATCAAGGCGAAGTATCCGGATTTTTATGTGATTACCGATGTGTGCATGTGTGAGTACACCTCGCACGGCCACTGCGGCATTCTGTGCGACCACTATGTGGACAACGATAAGACGCTGGAATGTCTGGCAAAGATTGCGCTGTCGCACGCACAGGCGGGCGCGGACATGGTTGCGCCGTCCGACATGATGGACGGCCGCGTCGCTGCGATTCGCAAGATTCTCGATGACAACGGCTTTATCAACATCCCGATTATGGCGTATTCCGCAAAATATGCCTCGGCATTTTATGGCCCGTTCCGCGATGCCGCAGGCTCGGCACCGTCGTTCGGTGACAGAAAGTCGTATCAGATGGACCCGCACAACAGCCGCGAGGCCATGCTGGAGTGCCAGCTGGATGTGCAGGAGGGCGCGGACATCCTCATGGTCAAGCCTGCGCTCAGCTATCTGGACGTCATCGTCAAGGCAAAGGAGCGCTTTGATTTGCCGCTCGCCGCGTATTCGGTCAGCGGCGAGTACGCCATGATTAAGGCGGCAGCGGCGGCGGACCTCGTCGACGAGTACCGCATTATGTGTGAGTCTGCGCTGAGCATTTACCGCGCAGGCGCAGAAATTTTGATTACCTACTATGCCAAGGAACTGGCACAGGCGATGAAGAAGGGAGACATTGGCTGATGGATACCTCGGAAAAGCTGTTTGAACAGGCACAAAAGGTGATGCCGGGCGGCGTAAACAGTCCGGTGCGCGCCTATCGCGCGGTCGGCATGACGCCGCGCTTTATCCAGTCCGCAAAGGGCGCCTATATCACGGACGTGGACGGCGTACAGTACATTGATTATGTCGGCTCTTGGGGCCCGATGATTTTGGGACACGCCAATTCGCAGGTGCTGCGCGCAGTCGAGCAGACCATGAAAAACGGTCTGAGCTTTGGCGCACCGACCGAGCGCGAGACGGATTTGGCGAATCTGGTCGTGTCCATGGTGCCGAATATCGAGATGGTTCGCATGGTCAACTCCGGCACGGAGGCGGTCATGAGCGCGGTGCGTGTCGCACGCGGCGCAACCGGAAAGGATAAAATCATCAAGTTTGAGGGCTGCTATCACGGCCATTCGGATGCCATGCTCGTCAAAGCAGGCTCCGGTGCGCTGACCGGCGGCAGACCGGATTCCGCCGGTGTTCCGGCGGCGGTGGCAGGCGATACGCTGACGGCGACATACAACGATTTGGACAGCGTGGAGCGTCTGCTGCAAGCCAACAAGGAACAGGTGGCGGCAGTGATTGTCGAGCCGGTCGCAGCGAATATGGGCGTTGTGCCGCCGGCACAGGGCTTCTTGGAGGGTCTGCGCGCGCTGTGTGACGAATACCATGCGCTGCTGATTTTTGACGAGGTCATCACGGGCTTCCGTCTGGCGCGCGGCGGCGCACAGGAATACTTCGGCGTCAAGGCGGATCTTGTGACGTTTGGCAAGATTATCGGCGGCGGTATGCCGGTCGGCGCCTTCGCGGGCAGCCGCGCGCTGATGGAGCAGGTCGCACCGACCGGCCCGATTTATCAGGCGGGCACGCTGTCCGGCAATCCGGTGGCAATGGCGGCGGGCATCACCCAGCTGACCTACCTCAACGACCATCCGGAGGTCTATACGAAAATTGAAGCAAACACGACTTGGCTGGCGAATCAGCTGCGCGCGCTGGAGGACAAGTACCACGCGGGCACGACGGTTAACCAAATCGGCTCGCTGCTCAGCGTGTTCTTTACCGAGCAGCCGGTGACCAATTTTGCGGGCGCAAAGTCCAGCGATGTCACGCGCTATGCAGAGTATTTCCGTCATATGCTGGCGCAAAAGATTTATCTGGCTCCGGCACAGTTTGAGGCGATGTTTGTCGGCAACGCACACACGCAGGCGGATTTGGACGCGACGGCAGCGGCTGCGGAACAGACGCTGGCTGCAATGACAAAGGCATGAACACGTATGTTTTGATTGGCGCAGGCATGGGCACCGAAGCCATGCTGACCCAGCAGGCGCGGCAGGCGATACAGCGCGCGGATCGTGTGCTGTCCACCGGAAGATTGGCGGACGGTCTGACGTCCGTGCGGGCGGACGTGCAGACGCTGGCGTTTTCTCAGCTCGCGCAGCGGGCGCAGGACAGCACGGGAACCGTTGCGATTTTGCTCAGCGGCGACACCGGCTTTTACAGCGCGGCGAAGTCGCTGACGCAAAAGCTGTGCGGCAGCGGCACGGTGGAAATCCTGCCCGGCATCAGCAGCATCCAGATGTTTTGTGCGCGGTTTCACACCGCGTATGATGATGCCGTTCTGCTCAGTCTGCACGGGCGCTCGGGTGCGCTGCTGGCGCCTGTCAGCTACAACCGGAAGGTCATTATGCTCACAGGCGGCGAAAACAAGGCGCATGTGCTGTGTCAGCGCCTTGCCGAGGCCGGTCTGACGCATATCACGGTGTCCATTGCGGAAAATCTCGGCGCAGAGACCGAACGATTGGTTTCCGGTACACCGGAGCAGCTGGCGCGCGAGACGTTTGGCGATTTGTGCGTGATGATGACGCAAAACGACCGTCCGACCGACAGCAGCCGCGCCCTGCGCGACAGCGATTTCGTGCGCGGCGAAGTGCCGATGACCAAGCAGGAGGTGCGCTGGCTGGCTGCCAGTCTGCTGTCCGTCAAACCGGATGAAATTGTGTATGACATCGGCGCGGGCACCGGCTCCGTCACGATGGAGCTGGCGCGGCACGCCGTGCGCGGCATGGTCTATGCCGTGGAGTGCAAACCGGAGGCCGTCGAGCTGCTGCACCGCAACCGCACACACACCGGCTGCTATAACACGCAGGTGATACAGGCGATGGCACCGGACGGCTTGGAACAGCTTCCGCCGCCCGACTGCGCGTTTATCGGCGGCAGCCGCGGCAACATGGCGGAGATTGTGTGCGCGCTCAAGCGCAAAAATCCCCATGTCCGCGTGCTCATCACGGCGATTGCGCTGGAAAGCCTGCATGAAGCGATAGACGCGCTGGAGCATAACGGCTTTGCCGTGGAAATCTCCTGTGTCAATGTCTCGCGGGCAAAGAAGGTCGCGCGCTATCACATGATGACGGCGCAAAATCCGGTGTATCTGATCGGAGGCAATCTGTGAGCGCGCGTGCGCCGCGGCTGGTCATCGGCGGCACGGGAAGCGGCTGCGGCAAGACGACAATCACCTGCGCGCTGTTACAGGCGTTTGTGGAACAGGGATTGGATACGGCGGCATTCAAATGCGGACCGGATTACATCGACCCGATGTTCCACAGCAGGATTATCGGCACGCGCTCGCGCAATCTGGACGCGTTTTTGTGCGGACGGGACACGGTTCCCGCCCTGCTGCAAGCCAGCGCGGGGCGCGATATTTCCGTGATCGAAGGCGTCATGGGCTACTATGACGGGCTTGCCGGCACGAGCAGCGAAAATTCGACGGCGGACATCGCGCGGCTCACGCAGTCCCCGACCGTGCTCGTCGTCTCCGCCAAGGGCATGTCGCTGACGCTGGCGGCACTGCTGCGCGGCTTTTTGCAATTTGAACAAAACACCATCCGCGGCGTGATTTTGAACGGCATTTCGCCGCGCATGACCGATTACTATGCGGGCATTGTCGAGCAAAACACCGGTCTGCCCGTGTTCGGCGCGATGCCGACCGATGAAGCGTGTGCGGTGGAGAGCCGCCATCTGGGACTGGTCACGGCGGGCGAAATCCAAAATCTCAAACAGAAAATGCAGGCGCTCGCGCAGCACGCGCGCGACGGCTTACAGCTGGATGCGCTGCTCGCCCTCGCCTGCACGGCACCGGAGCTGCAAGGGCAGCTGCCGCCGGTGCCAGCTTGCGGGACGGGGCTGCGCATCGGTGTGGCGCGCGACGAGGCGTTTTGCTTTGACTACGCGGACAGTCTCGATGTGCTGACGCGCATGGGCGCACAGCTCGTGCCGTTCTCTCCGCTGCACGATGCGCATTTGCCGGACAATCTGGACGGATTGTATCTGTGCGGCGGCTATCCGGAGCTGTACGCACAGCAGCTGGGCGACAACCGCACGATGCTGGCGGATATTCGCGCGGCGATTGCGGGCGGTATGCCGACCATTGCCGAGTGCGGCGGCTTTTTGCTGCTGCACAAGACGCTCACCGGCGTGCCGATGGCGGACATCTGCGGCGGCACGGCGCAGATGGGCAGCAGACTGAAGCAGTTCGGCTATATCACGCTGACGGCAAACAACGATTCGCTGCTGTGCAGACAGGGCGAGACCCTGACCGCACATGAATTTCACTACGCACAGAGCACACAGCCGGGCGCGGATTTTTCCGCGCAAAAGCCGCTGCGCAAGCGCGGCTGGCAGTGCGTCCATGCGTCTGACACGCTGCACGCGGGCTATCCGCACATACATTTTGCGGGCAATGTTCCGGCGGCGCAGCGCTTTTTACACAGGTGTCAAACCTATCATCAGGAGGCGAAACGATGACACTGGAACAGGTACTCGAACGCATTCCGCCGCTGGATGCGGAAGCAATGGCGCAGGCGAAGCAGCATTGGGATGCCCTCGCCAAGCCGCTGCACGGACTGGGTGATTTGGAGGACGTCCTCATCCGGATTGCGGGCATTTGCCGCACGCCGCACATCGATCTGCGCAACAAGGCAGTGGTTGTCATGTGCGCAGACAACGGCATTGTAGCAGAGGGAATTTCTCAGTCGGGACAGGATGTCACCCAGATTATCACAGAAAACTTGGGCAAGGGCACGTCCACCGTGTGCCATATGGCACGCGCCGCCGGTGCGGACGTCATTCCGGTGGATATCGGCGTGGCGAGCGACATTCACGGCAGCGGCGTTGTGCATCGAAAGATTGCCTACGGCACGCACAATTTTGCCGAACAGCCGGCGATGTCGCGCGACCAAGCCGTGCAGGCGATTGGCGTCGGCATTGAGACCGCCCTGCTGTGCAAGCAGCACGGCTATGACGTCGTTGCGACCGGCGAAATGGGCATCGGCAACACGACCTCGACGGCGGCGGTCACCGCGGCGCTGCTGCATGCGCCGGTAGAGCTGGTGACCGGACGCGGCTCGGGCCTGACCTCAGAAGGTCTCCGGCGCAAAATTCAGGTGGTCACACGCGCATTGGAGCAATGGCAGCCGAATCAGCACGACCCGATTGACATTCTGAGCAAGGTCGGTGGCTATGATTTGTGCGGCCTGACCGGTCTGTTTTTGGGCGGCGCGCTGTGCGGCCTGCCGATGATTATAGACGGCGTGATTTCCTCTGCGGCGGCGCTGTGCGCCGTGCGGCTGTGTCCGACCGTGCGCGGCTATCTCATCGCCTCGCATCACACGGCGGAACCGGCGGGCGTGCTGCTCGAGCAGGCGCTGGACGTCAAGCCGATGATTGACGCGCACATGGCGCTGGGCGAGGGCACCGGTGCGGTGCTGCTGTTCGGCATGCTGGACGCGGCGGCTTCGCTGTATACCAATGGCAATACGTTCGATGACAGCAACATCGAGGCGTATCAGCCGCTTTCCTGAGCCGATGCTGGTACTGGTAACGGGAGGCGCCGCCAGCGGAAAATCCGAGCTGGCGGAACGCATCGTCTGCGAATTGGCGAAGGGAAAGCCGATGCTGTATGTGGCGGCGATGGAAACAGAAGGCGAAGAAGCGCAAAAGCGCATTGCCCGCCATCGCGCCCTGCGAGCGGGAAAAGGATTTACGACACTGGAGCACGCCAAGCGGTTCGACACGATGACGGTGCCGGACGGCTACGCCGCCGCGCTGTTCGAGTGCATGAGCAATGCGCTGGCGAATGAGATGTTTTCGCCGGACGGCGCGGGAGAGCGCTGGGAGCAAAGCATTGTTTCGGGCATTCGTGTGTTACAGGCGTCGTGTGAACACGTGGTTGTCGTCAGCAATGATATTTTCACGGATGGCGTGACGTATGACGCATGGACCATGCGCTATCTGCACGCGCTCGGGCACATGAACCAGCTTCTCGCCGCACAGGCGGACTGGGTGATTGAGAGCGTGTGCGGCATTCCAATTGTACACAAAAAGAGGGAAAACATATGATAGGAGAGTTGTTTGGCGGCCTGATGGTGGCGTTTGGGCTGTATTCCGCGCTGCCGCTGCCCCAAATCGAATGGAAACACAGCACCATGCGGTATGCGCTGGGCTTTCTGCCGCTCATCGGCGTGCTGGTCGGCGCGTGCGAGTACGGCTGGCTGCTGCTGGCGGGAAAGCTGGCGGTATCCGGTCTGCTGTATGCGGCGGGCGCGGTATTGATTCCGGTTGTGATTACCGGCGGCATTCATCTGGACGGCTTTGTGGACACCTGTGACGCGCTGTGCTCGTATGGAGACAGAGAAAAGCGGCTGGAAATTTTAAAAGATCCCCATGTCGGCGCCTTTGCCATTTTATGGATTGGTGTGCTGCTCGTCGCACAGCTCGGTCTGTTTGCGCAGATTTATGAGACACCGGCGAGCGCCAAGCTGCTGCTGTTCGGCTATGCGGGTGCCCGCGCCTTGGGCGGCGGCATGATTGTCACGCAGACCTGCGCCAAAAATTCCGGTCTTGCGCATTTGTTTGCGGACAACGCGGACAAAAAGCGCGTCAGCCGCGTCATGCTCGTGTGGGAGCTGGTGCTGGCGGTGCTGGCGATTGTGCTGGCAAAGGGCGTCGGCGCGCTGGCAGTTGCCGCGTGCGCCGTGTTTTATGTGTTGCACGTGCGCATGTGCCGCAAAAATTTCGGCGGCATCACGGGCGATTTGTGCGGCATGTGCATTACCGTGTGTGAGACGGTGACGCTGCTGTGTGCGGTCATCGGCGGCATGGCTCTGCGGTGAGAAAGGAAACAAGCATGACAATACTCATTATCGGCGGCGCGGCGCAGGGCAAGAGCGCCTTTGCGCGCACGCTGTCGCCGGAACAAGATATCATAGATGATTTGCATGTGCGCGTGCAGCGCGCACTGCGCGATAACACGGCGCTGCCGCAGGCGGCGGATTTCGCGGGCAAGACCATTGTGTGCCAAGAAGTCGGCGGCGGTGTCGTCCCGATGGACGCGCAGGAGCGCGCATGGCGCGAGTGCACCGGCAGATTGTGCTGCGACATTGCGGCGCAGGCAGACCGCGTGTATCGCGTGTACTGCGGCATCGCCACGTGTATCAAGGGGGAATCATGACGACAGCAGCGGCCGTATTTCTCGGCTTTTTACTCGACTGCGTGCTCGGTGATCCGGAACGCCTGTGGCATCCGATTATGGGCATCGGTTCTATGATTTCGTTTTGGAAAAAGCGCCTGCGGGCGTGGTTTCCGGACAGCGCGCGCGGACAGCTTTGGGCGGGCGCGGTGCTGTGGATTGCCGTTGTGATTCCGTCTTGGCTGATACCGGCGGCGATTTTGTATGCGGCGGGTCTGCTGCATCCGGCGCTGGCGTTTGTCATGGAGACGCTGTTCTGTTGGCAGATTTTCGCGGCAAAGTCGCTCAAGCAGGCGGCGCTGCGCGTCTACCGCGCCCTGCGCAAGGGCGATTTGCAGGAGGCGCGCAAGTATGTCTCGTGGATTGTCGGCCGCGACACCGCGCAGCTGGATGCGGCGCAGGTGACAAAGGCGACCGTGGAGACCGTGGCGGAAAACACCAGTGACGGCGTCATTGCGCCGCTCGTGTTTTTGCTGCTCGGCGGCGCGCCGCTCGGCTTCGCCTACAAAGCGGTCAACACGCTGGACTCGATGGTGGGCTATAAAAACGAGGAATTTTTGTATTTCGGACGCTTTTCCGCCAAGATGGACGATGTTTGGAATTTCATTCCGGCGCGTCTGAGCGGCCTGCTGTTCGTGCTGTGCGCGAAACCGGCGGGATTGGACGCAAAAGGCGCGTGGACATGCTTCAAGCGCGACCGCTTACAGCACGCCAGCCCGAATTCGGCGCAGACGGAAGCCGCGTGCGCCGGTGCCCTCGGTGTGCAGCTCGCGGGCAATGCGTATTATTTTGGAAAACTGTATGAGAAACCGACACTGGGCGATGCCAAGCGCCCGATTGAACCCAAAGACATTGTGCGCACCAATCACCTGATGTACGTGTCCTCGGCGGCTGCCGTGTGCGCGCTGTGTGCGGTTCGATGTGTCATTGGCTGGAGACTGGGGTGGTAACATGAAGCACATACACGGCGGCGATATTTACGCCGACAACTGGAACGAGGAGCCGCTGGATTTTTCGGCAAATATCAATCCGCTCGGCATGCCGGACAGCGTGCGCGCGGCGGCGCAGCAGGCGATTGCGGGCTGTCTGCACTATCCCGACCCGTTTTGCCGCGCCCTGCGGCGGGCGATTGCCGCGCGCAATGCCGTCACACCGCAGCAGGTTTTCTGCGGCAACGGCGCCGCCGATGTGCTGTACCGCCTGATGCTGACGCTGGCGCCGAAAAAAATCCTGCTGCCCGCGCCGACGTTCGCGGAATATGAAGAAGCGGCGCAGCTGGTCGGCAGTGAGATTGTCCGGTTTCCGCTGGGCAGCGATTTGACGGTCACACAGGCGTATTGGGACGCTGTCACACCGGACATCGATCTGGTTGTGCTGTGCAATCCCAACAATCCGACAGGGCTGCTCACGCCGAAAGGGCTGGTAAAGAAAGGAATGGAACGCTGCGCCGAGGTCGGCGCACGGCTGCTTGTCGACGAGTGCTTCCATGATTTTCTTTGCGAGCCGGAACACAGCGTGCTGACAGATCAGCTGGCGGACAACCCGCATTTGATTTTGCTGCGGTCTTTTACCAAGATGTACGCGATGCCGGGCATTCGCTTGGGCTACTGCCTGTCATCGGATCCGCAGCTGGTTGACCGGCTGTACGAAGCGGGAGCACCGTGGTCGGTGTCCGGCATTGCGCAGGCGTGCGGCATCGCGGCGGCGCAGGACACGGATTTTCCGCGCAAAACACGCGCGTATGTCGCGCTCAAGCGCGCGGCGCTCAAGCGCGGCTTGGAGGATTTGGGGCTGCACGTCATAGACGGACAGGCGAATTATCTGCTGTTTCGCAATCTGTGCATACCGGATTTGCAGCGGCGGCTGCACGACCGCGGCATTCTCATTCGCCCGTGCGCGAACTATCACGGGCTGGATGACACATGGTTCCGCATCGCGGTGCGCAATGAGACGGAGAATTTTGTGCTGCTGCACACGCTGCGGCAGCTGAAGGAGGAATCGGCATGGCAAAAGTAATCATGGTACAGGGCACGACATCCAATGCGGGCAAGAGCCTGACGGTTGCGGCATTGTGCCGCATTTTCCGACAGGACGGGCTCAAGGCGGCGCCGTTTAAGTCGCAGAACATGGCGCTCAATTCGTTTATCACGGCGGACGGCGCCGAGATGGGACGCGCGCAGGTCATGCAGGCGGAGGCGGCGGGCATCGCACCGGATGTGCGCATGAATCCGATTTTGCTCAAGCCGACCAGCGATTGCGGCTCTCAGATTATCGTCAACGGCGTGGCGCGCGGCACGATGGCGGCGAAGGACTATTATCCGTATAAAAAACAGCTGATTCCGGATATTTTGCAGGCGTACAACAGCTTGGCGGAGGAATATGATGTCATTGTCATCGAGGGCGCAGGCTCTCCGGCGGAAATCAATCTGCGCGAAAATGACATCGTGAATATGGGCATGGCGGAAATGGTGGACGCGCCGGTGCTGCTCGTCGGAGACATCGACCGCGGCGGCGTGTTCGCCTCGCTGTACGGCACGGTTGCGCTGTTGCAGCCGGAGGAACAAAAGCGCATCAAGGGTCTGATTATCAATAAATTCCGCGGCGACGTCGACATTCTCAAGCCGGGTCTGGACATGATGCAGGACAAGCTGCCGATTCCGTTTGTCGGCGTGATTCCGTATCTGCATGTGGACATTGACGACGAGGACAGCCTGTCCGAGCGCTTGCAGTCCAAGCAGACACCGGCGCTGTTGGATTTGGCGGTCATTCGCCTGCCGCGCATCTCGAATTTTACGGATTTTGCGCCGCTCGAACGCATACCCGGCGTGTCCGTGCGCTATGTCACGCGGGCGGCGGAGCTCAAGCAGCCGGATTTGATTTTGCTGCCGGGCAGCAAAAACACAATGGACGATTTGAAGTGGATGCGGCAAAACGGCTTGGAGGCGGCCATCAAGCAGTATGCCGCGGCGGGTAAGCCGGTGTTCGGCATCTGCGGCGGCTATCAGATGATGGGTCTGACGCTGTCTGACCCCGCGCATGTCGAGGCGGGCGGCGCGATGGACGGCATGGGGCTGCTGCCGGTGCACACGACATTCTGCGCGGACAAAACCACAACGCAGGTGCACGGCGAAATCGGACATCTCACCGGCATGTTCGCCGCGCTGACCGGCGTACACATCGACGGCTATGAAATTCACATGGGCGAGACGACCTATGAGCCGGAGGCGGATAATTTTTCGGAAATTCAGCGCGGCACGCGGCCGGTTGTGGACGGCGCCCAGTGCGGCAGCTGTTACGGCACCTATGTGCACGGCGTGTTTGACCGCGAGGACGTGAGCCGAACCCTCGTCACGGCGCTGCTGGAGAGCAAGGGATTGTCCGCGCACGATGTACAGACATTCGACGCGGAGACGTATAAGCAGCAGCAGTATGACCTGCTCGCGGATGCCGTGCGCGAAGCGCTGGACATGGATGCCATTTACCGCATTCTCAATCGGGAGGTGTGAGATGGAACAGGGACTTGTTCATATTTACTGCGGCGACGGCAAGGGCAAAACGACCTGTGCGTTTGGGCTTGCCCTGCGCTGTGCGGGCACCGGCGCGCGGGTGCGCATCGCCCAATTTCTCAAGGGCGGCGACAGCGGCGAGGTGACCGCCATGCAGCAATTTGATAACGTGGAGCTGCTGCGCGCCAAGCAGGGAACCAAGTTTACATTCCAGATGAACGCGGCGGAAAAGGCGCAGGCAGCGCGCGACCACACGCAGCTGCTGCGGCAGGCGTTTGCGGACACCCAACATCTGCGCATGCTGGTGCTGGATGAAATCATGGCGGCGTGCACAACCGGCATGGTGGACACAGACGAGCTGGTGTCGTTGATACAGGCGCGCCCGCCGGAGCTGGAGGTTGTCCTGACCGGACGCAATCCGCCGCAGGCGCTGCTGGATTTGGCGGATTATATCACAGAGATGAAAAAAATACGGCATCCGTATGACAAGGGCATCACGGCGCGCCGCGGAATCGAGAGGTAGGGAGACAAATGGATTTTGAAATTATCAAACCGGCGGACATCGAAAAGCGCAGCTTTGCGATTATCACGGAGGAACTGGGCGACCGCGTGTTTCCGGAGGAAATTGGCTTGGTGGTCAAGCGCGTCATTCACACCTCGGCGGATTTTGACTATGCGGACAATCTGGTGTTTTCCGAGGGCGCGGTGCCGCGCGCGCTGGAAGCCATCCGAAACGGCGCCCACATCGTGACGGATACCAACATGGTCAAGGCGGGCATCAACAAAAAGACGCTGGCGAAATTCGGCGGAGAGGTACACTGCTTTGTCGCAGATGCCGATGTCGCGGAGGAAGCCAAGCAGCGCGGCGTGACGCGCTCCACCGTCTCGATGGAACGCGCCGCCAAGCTGGATGTACCGGTGATTTTTGCCATCGGCAATGCGCCGACCGCGCTCATTGAGCTGGATCGCCTGATGCGGGAGCAGGACTTGAAACCGGAGCTGATTATCGGCGTGCCGGTCGGCTTTGTCAATGTGGTGGAGTCCAAAGAACTGATTTTGCAGTCGCAGGCGCCGCATATCGTCGCGCGCGGGCGCAAGGGCGGCAGCAATGTCGCGGCGGCGATTGTCAATGCGCTGCTGTACCAGCTCGTGCATCGGGAGGGCTTTTGAGCGTTACAAGCCGATGAGCAGGAAAATGCCTGCGAGCAGCAGCAAATCGCGGTCAATGCCGCCGGTTTCGTCCTTGAGCAAAACGTACAGGATGAGCAGAACCAGCAGGGTGTCCTGCTCAAACAGGCGGCTCAGACCGCCCTCTTTGCCGAACAGATTGCCCAGAGAAGATAAGATGCTGCCGGATTCCTGCTGCTCGGGCGGCGGACACGGCGGCGCGTCCGGCGGCGGGCAGGCGGTCTGTAAATATTTGTTATACATGCGCTACAACTCCTTTGTGCGGCCGTCCGGCGGAAGAACCTGCCGGACGGCTGTTTTTGTCATACGCGCCAGAGAGAGAATGCGTTCGGCGTGCGCGATTTGCGCGCGGGTGTTTTCCGACAAAAACGGGCGCAGAGCGTGCAGCAGCTGGATGCGCGCCGCATCCGTCCCGCGCGGCGGCGCGGCGGATTCCGCGGGCGCGTCTGCATCGCCCAGCAGCTGCGCCGCCATGCCGGACAGCTTTTGCATGGCCTCGGGGTCTTGAAGCAGGCTGGATAACAGATCAGCGGGTTCCAAACAAGCTCACCGTCCCATCAGACGGGCGATTTGCTGCGCGAGCTGTGCGCCCTCCGGTGTCTGCATCGTGCGCTGTAGGATTTGCTTGGCGCCTTCCGTGTCGCCTGCCTGCATGCACTGCATCGCCCGCTCCAGACTGGCGCTGTGCTGCCGGAGCATGCTGCGCGCCGCGCGCTGCTGCTCCGGATTCTGCATGCGCGCTTTCAGGCGGGCTGCCGCGGCGGGGTCGCCGCATTGCTGGGAAACCTGCCGAATCAGCGCGTCCAAATCGTTGTGCTGCATAGAAATACCTCCTGCGCAATGGGTTTCGATGCAGTATACGCGGCGCGATGCGCAATTGTTCTTTGACTTTCTGAAAAAAATAGTGTATAGTCATGAAAGATACTATCTGGCTACGGGGGAAATGAAGATGAAACTGCTCGTATTTTCCGATTCGCATCGCGCCAATATCACGGACATGCTCGCGCTGATTGACGAGGAAAAGCCGGACGCCGTCGCGCATTTGGGCGATTTGGTGTGTGATGTGGAGGACATCCGGTTTGTCTATCCGGAGCTGCCCGTGTACAGCGTGCGCGGCAACAATGACTGGGGCGATGACGAGACGCCGAACAGTCTGGTTGTCTCTGCGGAGCGCGTGCGGCTGTTCTTGACACACGGACACTTGTTTGGCGTGCGGCGCAACACCAAGCGGCTGACGCAGGAGGCGCAGCAAGCAGGCTGTCAGGTCGCGCTGTACGGACACACGCACCGCGCGGAGGTGCATGAGGAGGACGGCGTTTTGGTGGCGAATCCGGGCAGCATCAGCATGCCGTATACTGCACAGCCGCCGTCCTATCTGCGGCTCACGATTGCAGGAGACCGCGTGCAGCCGGAGCTGATTTATTTGAAAAACACAAAGAAGAAACGGCTCTGGCTTTGAGCACAGCAACCGTTGGGAAAGAGGAATGAGATATGCTATTGGCGATTGACGTAGGCAATACCAATACGGTTTTTGGCATTTATAAAGGCGAGGAGCTCATCGGCAGCTTCCGCCTGTCCACGACGGCGGAGCGCACATCGGATGAGCTCGGCATGCAGATTCACATGTACTATTCGTTCTTGGGTCTGCAAACGGCGGACACGGAGGCGGTCATTGTGGCTTCGGTCGTGCCGCCGGTCATGTACACGCTCATCAATGCGATTCGCAAGTACATCGGCGTGCGCCCGATGATTGTCGGCAAAGACGTGGATACCGGTCTGGTAAACCGCTATGACAACCCGCGGGAGGTCGGCATTGACCGTCTGGTCAACGCGGTTTCCGCAATTCAAAAATACGGCGCACCGCTCATCATCATTGACATTGGCACGGCGACGACGTTTGACGTCATCGACGAGACCGGCGCGTACTGCGGCGGCGCCATTTTCCCCGGCATCAAGGTTGCCATGGAGGCGCTGTTCCAAAAGGCTTCCAAGCTGCCGCGCGTGGACATCGTGCGGCCGGAAAAGGCAATCGGCACCAACACCGTCATGAGCATGCAGTCGGGTGCCGTGCGCGGCTACGCGGGCGCGATTCAGGGCATTGTGCACGAGATGAAGGCGGAAATCAACGGCAGCTGCCGCGTCGTGGCGACCGGCGGCATGGGCCGCATGATGGCGGAGTACTGCGACACGATTACCGATGTCGATGCCAATTTGACGCTGACCGGCCTGCGCATGATTTACGAGGCGAACAAGGAAAAGTTTGCGGCGCTCGAGCCGATTGGCCCGCTCGTCGTTTCGGCAGAAGAAGAACTGGACGCGCAGATGTGAGCGCATAACAAAAGAGGATTGGCTGCTGCCAATCCTCTTTTTTGCTGTGCGGATAGGGAAATTATGTCTCGCTGCCGGTTTTGCAGATGTCCTTGAGACAGCAGCGCTCGCAGTACGGCTTGCGCGCCGTGCAGACCTCTCTGCCGTGCAGCACGAGCCGGTGACAGAAATCGCTGGATTTTTCCGGCGGGATGAGCGGGCGCAGCGCCTTTTCCACCTTTGCAGGCTCCTTGATGCCGTCCACCAGACCGATGCGGTTGGCGAGGCGGATACAATGCGTGTCCGTGACAATCGCGGGCTGGTGATACAGGTCACCGAGAATCAAATTGGCGGTCTTGCGGCCGACGCCGGGAATTTTGAGCAGCTCCTTCATCGTGCCGGGCACTTTGCCGTTATGTACCGCGAGCAGATACACCGCGGCGGCGTGAATGTCCCGCGCCTTGGAGTTGCCCAGCCCGCACGGGCGGATGATTTGTTCAATCTCGCCCTCCGTGGCGAGGGCAAAGGCTTCCAGCGTCGGAAATTTCGCATACAAATCCTTGGTGATGATATTGACGCGCTTGTCCGTGCACTGCGCCGACAGGCGCGTGGCGAACAGCAGCTCATAGTCCTTGGTATATTGCAGCGCACAGATGGCGTCAGGATATTCCTGCTCCAACCGCTCGACAGCGGCGCAGGCGCGCTGTTCTGGGGTCAACATGCAATCAGCTCCTTTTGAGGGTTTTTGTGTCAAAAATTATGACTCGCTAAAGTCTCCTGTCATTATAACACAAATAATGCACAAAAAATCAGGTAAATCTTACAAATTTTGATGCAGGAAGCGGAAAAAATGAAATTAGCAAAAAACTGTCTTGCAAAAGATAGGGAATCCTGCTTTAATTAGAATTAACACAAGAAAAACAGCTGATTGTTTGTGTAATTCATACTGTAGTGTTATGAACATGGAGGATTTCAGACGATGGCAGAAAAACAGAGAATTGAAGAGAACATTTCTTTTATCACCAGCATGGACCCGGAACTGGGCGAAGCAGTTCGCAAGGAGTACGACCGTCAGTGCCGCAACATTGAGCTGATCGCATCCGAAAACATTGTATCCCCGACCGTCATGGCGGCTATGGGTACCGTTCTGACCAACAAGTACGCAGAAGGTTACCCGGGAAAGCGCTACTATGGCGGCTGCGAATGTGTTGACATTGCAGAGAATCTGGCAATCGAGCGCGTATGCAAGCTGTTCGGCGCAAAGTATGCAAACGTACAGCCGCACTCCGGCGCACAGGCAAACATGGCTGTCTATCAGGCACTGTGCCAGCCGGGCGACACGGTTCTCGGCATGAGTCTGGACAACGGCGGTCATCTGACCCACGGTTCTCCGGCAAACCAGTCCGGTAAGCTGTACAACATGGTCGCTTACGGCGTAGATGACAACGGCTACATCGACTACGAGGACGTTCGCCAGAAGGCAATCGAGAACAAGCCGAAGATGATCATTGCAGGTGCTTCCGCTTACCCGCGTGCCATCCATTTCGACAAGTTTGCAGAAATTGCAAAGGAAGTCGGCGCATATCTGTTCGTTGATATGGCGCACATCGCAGGTCTGGTCGCAGCAGGCGAGCACCAGAACCCGATGGAGTACGCAGATGTCGTAACCACCACCACCCATAAGACCCTGCGCGGTCCGCGCGGCGGCTGCATTCTGACCAACGATGAAGCGCTGGCAAAGAAGCTGAACTCCGCAATCTTCCCGGGCACACAGGGCGGCCCGCTCATGCACATCATCGCTGCAAAGGCTGTTTGCTTCGGTGAAGCACTCAAGCCGGAATTCAAGGAATATCAGGCACAGATCCGCAAGAACGCACAGGCTCTTGCAGAAGGTCTGACCAAGCGCGGCGTCAAGCTGGTTTCCGGCGGCACTGACAACCATCTGATGCTGGTTGACCTGCGCGGCACCGAAATCACCGGTAAGGAGCTGCAGAACCGTCTGGATGCGGTATACATCACCGCAAACAAGAACACCGTACCGAACGAGCCGCTCAGCCCGTTCGTAACCTCCGGCGTTCGTCTGGGCACACCGGCAGTTACCACCCGCGGCTTCAAGGAGCCGGAGATGGACAAGATTGCAGGCTTCATCGCTGACGCAATCTTCGACTTCGACAACAAGGCTGACGCAATCCGCGCCGGTGTCGAGGAAATCTGCAAGCAGTTCCCGCTGTACTAAGCATTACACAACATGAAATTTCAGCCTCTGGCCGACCGTATCCGCCCAACCACACTGGCGGATGTGGTTGGCCAGCCGCATATTCTGGGACAAACCGGTTTGCTGCGCCGGATTGTCGAGAGCGGCAACATTCCAAACATGATTTTTTACGGTCCGTCCGGTGTGGGAAAAACGACGGTTGCCTCGATTATCGCGGCACAGACCGAGCGCAAGCTGTATCGGCTCAATGCAACGACCGCGTCCATCGCGGACATCAAAAAGATTTTTGACGAGCTGGGCACGCTGATGGCGCCGAACGGCGCGCTGATTTATCTGGACGAGATTCAGTATTTTAACAAAAAACAGCAGCAGTCCCTACTGGAGTTCATCGAGGACGGCCGCATTACGCTCATTGCATCCACGACGGAAAATCCGTATTTTTACGTGTTTCACGCGATTTTGAGCCGCAGCACGGTGTTTGAGTTCAAGCCGATTGAGGCGGCGGACATCCAGCCCGCAGTGCGCCGCGCGTTTTCTCTGGCGAATGCTTCGCTACACGTACCGGAGGAGGTCTGCGCCTACATTGCGGCGGCGTGCGGCGGCGATGTGAGAAAAGCCATCAATGCCGTGGAGCTGCTCGTGCAGACCGCGGGCGGAGACACCGTGACGATGGAGGATGCCCAGCAGGCGGCGCAGCGCTCGAGTGTGCGCTATGACCGCGACGGCGACCAGCATTATGATATTTTGTCCGGTCTGCAAAAGTCCATCCGCGGCTCAGACCCCGATGCCGCCGTCCATTATCTGGCGCGGCTGCTGGCGTCCGGTGATTTGATTTCCGCCTGCCGCAGACTCATGGTCATCGCGGCGGAGGATATCGGTCTGGCCTATCCGCAGGCGCTGCCGATTGTCAAATCCTGTGTGGACATGGCAAATCAGCTCGGCTTGCCGGAGGCACGCATCCCGCTGGCGGACGCGGCGATTTTGCTCGCGACATCTCCCAAATCCAACAGCGGCATTGCGGCGATTGACGCGGCAATGGCGGATATTCACGCGGGAAAATCCGGTGATGTTCCTGCACATCTCAAAGACAGCCACTATGCCGGTGCGAAAAAGCTGGGACGCGGTCTGACCTATCAGTACCCGCACAGCTATCCCAACCACTGGGTGCGGCAGCAGTATCTACCGGACACCATCAAGGACGCACAGTATTATACCTATGGCGACAACAAGCTGGAGCAAAAAGCAAAGGCGTATTGGGACAGCATCAAGAAATAATAGAAAAAACTGGGAAGCCGCGTGCTTCCCAGTTTTTTGCTGTCTGTATTATATTTTTTCCGCTGTCATGCCGTTTTTGGCGATACCGGTCAGCCGAACGCGGCACACATCGCCCTGCCTGCCGGTGTCAGGCGGGAGCACAACCGAGAAATGCCAATCGCCGTGCGCGGGCTGCGCCTCGCTTGTGCCGTGCTCCAAGACAACACAGATGGTCTTGCCGATAAATGGCCGCAGAAAATCCTGCGACATCTGCGCCGCCAAGGCGCGCGCGGCAGTGGCGCGCTGGGCGCGAACCTGCGGAGGCACGGCGTTTGGCATCGAAGCCGCAGGCGTGCCGCTGCGCTCGGAATACGGAAAGACATGCATGGACGCAAAGGCGCAGACCTTGAGAAAGTCCATCGTCTGTGCGAATTCCTGCTCGGTCTCACCGGGGAAGCCGGTAATCACATCCGTCGTGATGGAACAATCGGGAAACGCCGCGCGCAGCCGCTCGACAACGGCGAAAAATTGCGCGGTGGTATAGCGGCGGTGCATGCGGGATAACGTCGCATCACAGCCGGATTGCAGCGACAGATGAAAATGCCGCGCGAGATTGGAAAATCCGCGCAGACGGCGGCAAAATTCGTCGGTAATCAGGCGCGGCTCCAGCGAGCCGAGACGGAACCGCACATCCGGTGCAGCTTCGCACAGATGCTCCATGAGGTCGATAAGTGTCGGTTTGTCCGGCAAATCGCGCCCGTAGCTGGCGATTTCAATGCCGGTCACGACAATTTCCCGCACACCGGACGCGGCGAGCTGCTGCGCCTGCTTGACGGCGTCTGCGAGCGGCAGAGAGCGCACATGACCGCGCGCATACGGAATGATGCAGTAGGTACAGTAGTTGTCGCAGCCGTCCTGTACCTTGAGCAGGGCGCGGGTGTGTCCCGGCAAAATGCCGGCGGGCAGCTGCTCAAACGCCTGCCGCTGCCGGTTGTCCGTGACCGTGCAGACGGCTTTGCGGTCGCGCACCGCCTGTTCGCACAAATCCAGCACGGCGGCGCGGTCGGATGTGCCGCAGACGATGTGCACGCCGTCCATGGCGGACGCCTGCTCCGGTTCGGTCTGCGCGAAGCAGCCGCACAGCGCGACAATCGCGTTGGGGTTCTCTTTTTGCAGTTTATGTAAGACGCGCAGCGTTTTGTGGTCGCCGGACGAGGTGACGGTGCACGTGTTGATGATGCAGACGTCCGCCTGTTTTTCCGCGAGAACGTGCCCGCGCTGCTGGGCGAGCTGGGCGAGCGCCTGCGTCTCAAATTGATTGACCTTGCAGCCAAGCGTTGCAAAGCAGAATTTCATAACTGTTCCTCCGATGACGGCGTACCGTCAAAATGTAAAAATCGTGTGAATTTTTCGTTAAAATTATAGAAACAATTCACAAAGAATATTATAATAAATTTTACAGAGAGTTACAACTGCGGGAGAGGAGAAAAAATGGTTAAACTACAGATTAAGCTCAGCAAACCTGACGACTTGACACTGCTCAACAATGCCGCGGCGGCGATGCCGTTTGACATTGATCTCTCGTCGGGCTGGTATGTTGCAGACGCAAAATCGTTGGTAGGACTGTTTGGACTGGAGATTTCTGAGCCGATCGGCGTCAGGCTGTACACGGATCAGAAGCAGGCACAGCCGTTCCTTGATAAGATCGGCAAAATGATTATTACCCATTGACATGAAATCGGAGAGACCGCCCGCTCGTCGGGCGGTCTTTGTCTTGGTATGCCCGGTTTGGTTTGCGCATACAGTGTGTGGAAACCAGTTTTTTTCGGGGGAGGAAGCGGATGAGAAAGCGTATCCTGACCGCCGTGTGCGGCGTGCTGTGTGCGGCGGCGGTCTCGGCGTCCGCCTCGGCGGCGCAGTTGGGAGAGGTGCACGCGAAGAGCGCCATATTGATGACGGACACCGGACAGGTGCTGTTTGAACACAATGCCGATGCCGTGCATCCGCCCGCGTCCGTGACAAAGCTCATGACCATGCTGCTGACCATCGAGGCGGTGGACAGCGGCAGCGCATCACTGGACGATTGGGTGACCGCGTCCGCCCATGCCGCGGAGATGGGCGGCTCGCAGATTTATCTCAAGGAAGGCGAGCGCATGACGCTGGATGACATGCTCAAGTCGATTGCGGTCGCGTCCGCGAATGACGCGGCGGTTGCCGTGGCGGAGCATCTGGGCGGCAGCGAAGCGCATTTTGTCTCGATGATGAACGAGCGCGCCAAACAGCTCGGCTGCAAGCGGACGGAATTTGTCAATCCGAACGGCTTGGACACGGACGGCGAGCAGACCAAAACCACGGCGCGGGATTTGGCGCTCATTTCCAGAGAGCTGCTCCAGCATCCCAAGATTTTAAATTATACATCCATCTGGATGGATTCCGTGCGAAACGGCTCGTTCGGGCTTGCCAACACCAACAAAATGCTCAAGCTGTATGACGGCATGGTGGGACTCAAGACCGGATACACGAGCACGGCGGGCTATTGCATTTCCGCGGCGGCACAGCGCGACGGCATGTGCTTGCTTGCGGTCGTGCTCGGAGAGCCGGATAAGCAGTCGCGCAATCAGGACATCACGGCGATGCTCAATTACGGCTTCGCAGAATACACGGTCGTGCCGATTGCGGACGGCGAGACGCTGCCGGAGGTGGCTGTCGAGCTGGGCACGCGCGGCAGCGTACCCGTCAAGCTCGCGGAGGAGACGCCGCTGCTGCTCAAAAAGACCGAGGCGGGAAGCATTCGGCGCGAGATTGTCTGCGCACAGCGCACACGGGCGCCGGTGCAGGCGGGCGATAAGCTGGGAGAAATCATCGTGACCGGCAGCGGGGGAGAGCTGGCGCGGCGCGCACTGGTCGCGGCGGACAGCGCGGACAAAAAACAGGTGCCGGATATCTTTCGCGAGCTGCTTGAATATTTGCTCATGAAAAAAAGTTTGCTTACTGCGCATTTTTTGACCAGTATGTAAAAATTCACAAAGAACTGTTTTTTTTCTTTTGAAAATCCGTTGTGTTTTTTTACAATGTATGATACCATAATAACAACCTCATTGTAGATTAGGAGGAAAACAAAATGGTTAAATTGATTATGGCAGCTGCTGGAAGCGGCAAGACAAAGGACATTATCAATCAGGTAAATGAGTCTGCGGCAAACGAGCCGGGTTCTGTTGTTTGCATCGCAAAGGGCAATCAGCTGAACTTTGACATTTCTCATCAGGCACGCCTGATCGACGTGATGGACTACAGCGTAACCGACTATGCATCCCTGCTGGGCTTCGTAGCTGGTATCCATGCTGGCAACTACGACATCACCAAGATCTACATCGACAGCCTGTACAAGGTTGCTTGCGACGACAAGCAGGCAGATGCAGATAAGTTCCTGCTGGCTCTGGATGAGTTCTCTTCCAAGCACAACGTAGAGTTTACCGTTGCCCTGTCCGGTGACGCAAGCACTGCGAGCGAGACCATGAAGAAGTACCTGTAAGATGGTATGACGATAAAATCCCGTCGGTTTTCCGGCGGGATTTTTTCTATCTGAGCGCCAGCACCGCCTCGCGCAACTCCGCAAGCGACAGCTGCAGCTGTGCGGCGTCACCGAGCCGCGCGGCGGCCTGCGAGCGGGCGAAGCCCGCGCGAACCGTGTCCAGCCGCTGCCGGTTCATGACGGCGCGCAAATACCGCTCGTGCCGGTCGTACTGCGCTTGGGCGGCCGTGAGATGTGCCTGCGCCCGCGCGGGGCTGTCGCAGCACATCGCCTGCGTCAGCGGCGCGGAAATGCGCGCCGCCGTGCGGGAAACGGCGCAGCTGTTGTACAGACAGCCGGTTATCATGAGCGCAAGCAGCACGGCTGCCGTCCAAACCCGCTTCATCGGCGCACCTCCCGCGTCTGCACGAACAGATTTCCGCAGTCGTCCAGCGTCAGCAGGAATACATCCTCCGGTGCATGGATGCCGCGGGCGCGGCATGTGCGCAGCAGCCAAGCCTCATCCTTGCCGAGCTGGCGCAAAACGCCGCGGCGGATTTTGCCCTCGAAGATGAGCACGCGCGCCATGCCGGCATCTTTGGGGTGCTTGCCGAGGTCGGACGGCGTGAGCGGCTGCTTGTCCGCGTAGGGCAGGACGCTGAGCTGCCCGTTGGTTTCGATGATGCCGCAGCGGACATCCGACACCAGCGCGACGCCCGCCATGCGCAGGCCTTCCAGCACGTCCTCCGGTGACAAACGCAGCAGGCGCAGCATGTCGGGGTCGAATTTTCCGTCTCGAATGACCATGCACGGATTGCCGCACAGCAGGCGGCGGAAACGGATGCTCCGGCGGCACAGGCACGACAGCAGCACCTCCACGGCGAGCAGCGTGACGAGCGGAACGATGCCGCCGAGCAGCGGAATGGCGGGGTCTTGCAGCGGAACAGAGGCGAGCTCGGAAACCAGTATGGTGACGGCAAATTCCGAGGTGGACAGCTCACCGAGCTGCCGCTTTCCGGTAAAGCGCAGACCGCCGATGAGCGCGGCATATACCAAAAGCGTGCGCATGAATGAAAGAAACAGGAAAACCACCTCCCAGCGACTTGCTGTTAGCTTTGCCGGATTTGGGCAAAGTATGCAGGATCTTTGAAAATTTGCATGGAAAACCGGAGAAATGCGAAAAAATAAAAATAATGATTGACTTTTTGAATTTACAAGATATAATTAGAAATACTTAGATATAAAAATGCAAAGACCGGAAAGAGTAACTCTTCCGCAACTTTCAGAGAGCTGCCGTTTGGTGCGAGGCAGCAGGGAAGAAGTGTGAACGTCGTCCGCGAGCAGTTCAGGAGAACGGCGCAGAGCTTAGTAGGCTGAATCGGGTTAGGCCTCCGTTAACGGGCAAAGCATTACGCACACGTTGTGCCGATGTGAGGTGGCTGCCGCGTTTTGGCAGCAATGAGAGTGGTACCGCAGAGCTAGTCTTTGTCTCTTTTTGTAGAGATAAAGGCTTTTTTTGATTTACCATCCGGCAATCGGCGCGAAAAATAGGACAAAATATCACGATATAGGAGAGATGGCTCATGAAACTCAATGGTTCACAGATTCTGCTTGAGACACTGCTGGAACAGGGTACCGACACCATTTTTGGTTATCCGGGCGGCGCAGCCCTGAACATTTATGATGAACTGTACAAGTATTCCGACCGCATCCGCCATGTTCTGGCGGCGCACGAGCAGGGCGCATCGCATGCGGCAGACGGCTATGCCCGCGCCACCGGCAAGGTAGGCGTTGTTCTGGCGACCTCTGGTCCGGGTGCGACCAACCTCGTCACCGGCATCGCAACCGCATTTATGGATTCCATTCCGCTCATTGCCATTACCGCGAATGTCGGCACCAATTTTATCGGCCGAGACAGCTTTCAGGAAATTTACATCGCAGGCGTGACCATGCCGATTACCAAGCACAACTTCGTTGTCCGCAACGTTGAGGAGCTGGCAGACACCGTTCGTCAGGCATATGAAATCGCCATCAGCGGCCGTCCGGGTCCGGTTCTCATTGATATTCCGAAGGACGTCACCGCGGCAGTCTGTGAGTTTGAGCACAAGCCGGCGGTACATAAGCGCCCGAATCCGAAGATTCAGCACGAGCAGATTTCCAAGATGGCAGAGATGGTCAACGCGGCAGAGCGTCCGGTCATCCTGTTCGGCGGCGGCGTGATTTCGTCGGATGCCTGTGAGCTGCTGCTGCGCCTTATGAAGCGCGGAGACATTCCGGCGTGCCATTCGCTGATGGGCATTGGCGCACTGGATAAGGAAGAGCCGCTCAATCTGGGTCTCATCGGCATGCACGGCTGGGTATCCGCCGGCCGCGCCGTAGACAATGCGGATCTGGTTATCGCGCTGGGCACCCGTTTCTCCGACCGCGTGGCAACCAAGATGGGAGATTTCGCATCCACCGCAAAGGTTGTTCAGGTTGATATTGACGAGTCCGAGGTAAACAAGAACATCGCGGTAGAGCACAGCGTTATCGGCGATGTGCGCGACGTGCTGGAGGCAATCCTGCCGCTCATCGACCATGCAGACCACACGCCGTGGAAGGAACAGATCGCTTCGTGGAAGGAGCGCATGGACTATAAGCCGAAGGACAACGATGCCGTGCTGCGTCCGCATCAGCTGATGAAGAAGATTGACGAGCTGATTGGCAAGGATGACATTGTGGCAACCGACGTCGGCCAGCACCAGATGTGGGCTGCACAGTTTACCGGCCGCTCCAAGCCGCGCACGTTCCTGACCTCCGGCGGTCTGGGCACCATGGGCTTCGGCTACGGCGCAGCCATCGGCGCACAGGTAGGCGAGCCGGACAAGCGCGTGGTTCATGTCACGGGCGACGGCAGCTTCCATATGAACTTACAGGAAATGTGCACGGCGGTCAGCAACAACCTGCCGGTTATCACGGTTGTCGTAAACAACAGTGTACTCGGCATGGTATATCAGTGGCAGACCTCGTTCTACGGCAAGCGCTATTCCAACACCGACCCGCACCGCAAGACCGACTTTGTCAAGCTGGCAGAGGCGTTCGGCGCGAAGGGTCTGCGCTGCGACACACTGGCAGGCTTTGAGGCATGCATGAAGGAAGCACTGGCAACCACAGACGGCCCGGTTCTGATTGATGCACACATTGACAAGACCGAGCGCGTTCTGCCGTTCATTCCGGGCGGCGAGACCGTTCGCAACGTTATCATCGATTGATCGAGGAGGAAGAACCCATGGAAAAGTATATTATTTCGGCCGTCGTACAAAATAACTCCGGTGTACTGGCTCGCGTTTCCAGCCTGTTCGGCCGCCGCGGCTTCAACATTTATTCCCTGACGGTTTCTCCGACTGTGGACGAGAAGTTTTCCCGCATCACCATCGTGACCGTCGGCGACGCGTACACGCTGGATCAGATTCTCAAGCAGATGCGCAAGCTGGAGGAATGTGTAGAGGTTGTACACATCAAGGAGGATGAGGCGTTCTGCCGCGAGCTGGCGCTGATTAAGATTGCAGGTGACGCAAACGTACAGGAGAGCATCCGCGAGCTGTGCGACGTCTATCAGGCAGACGTTGTCAACGCGGGCGAGCACTCCATCATTGTCCGCATTTCCGGTGTACCGTCCAAGCTGGATACCTTCCTGTCCATCATGCAGAACTTTGATGTTGTGGAGTCCAGCCGCACCGGCATCACTGCCGTGCATTGGGATAAGGACAAGGACTGAGAAATCTGACGTCCTGCCCTTGATTTGTGTCATGCATTCTTTTATAATAAGAAAGTACATGACAAATTTACGCATGTTTTGTAAAGATACAGCGGGGACGGGTCATGCGCCTGTTCCCGCTTTTTTTTATCGCGGCGGTGTATATGCCGCCTTGGAGGTGCTTTTATGGAATTAAGAAGTCATAATATTACAAAGGGCGTTGAGCGCGTGCCGAACCGTTCGCTGCTGCGTGCCTGCGGTCTGACCGAGGAGGAGATGGCGCGTCCGATTATCGGCGTGGTTTCCGCATACAGCGAGATTATTCCGGGTCACATCAATCTGGATAAAATCGCCGCTGCTGTCAAGACCGGCGTCAGCATGGCTGGCGGCACGCCGATTCTGGTACCGGCAATCGGCGTCTGTGACGGCATTGCGATGGGTCATATCGGCATGAAATATTCTCTGCCGTCCCGTGAACTGATTGCCGATTCCGTGGAGACACTGGCACAGGCACATCAGTTTGACGCGCTCGTGCTCATCCCGAACTGTGATAAGATTGTTCCGGGCATGGTCATGGCGGCAGCTCGCCTGAATATCCCGTCCATCGTTGTATCCGGCGGCCCGATGCTGGCAGGCCACGTCAAGGGCGAGAACGTATCTCTGTCCTATACCTTTGAGTCCGTCGGCGCACGCAAGGCAAACCTCATCAATGATGAGGAGCTGACCGATGTTGAGTGCCATTCCTGCCCGGGCTGCGGTTCCTGCTCCGGCATGTACACCGCAAACTCCATGAACTGCCTGTGCGAGGCAATCGGTATGGCTCTGCCGGGCAACGGCACCATTCCGGCGGTACATTCCGACCGCATTCAGCTGGCAAAGCACGCCGGCATGAAGATTATGGAGCTGCTGGAAAAGGACATCAAGCCGCGCGACATCATCAACGAGAAGTCCATCCACAACGCACTGGAGTGCGAGATGGCGCTGGGCTGCTCCACCAATACCGTTCTGCATCTGCTGGCAATCTCGCATGAGGCAGGCATTCAGCTGGATCTGGAGAAGATGAACCACGTATCCGACACCACGCCGAACCTGTGCCATCTGGCACCGGCTGGCAGAACCTACATTCAGGAGCTGAATGAGGCTGGCGGCATCTATGCGGTTATGAACGAGCTGTCCAAGAAGAACCTGATTGAGCTGGATACCATCACGGCAACCGGCAAGAAGGTCGGCGAGAACATCAAGGGCTGCATCAACAAGAACCCGAATGTCATCCGTCCGATTGACAACCCGTACATGCAGACCGGCGGCATTGCTATCCTGTGGGGCAACATTGCCAAGGAAGGCTGTGCAGTCAAGCAGAGCGCCGTTGCTCCGGAAATGATGAAGCACACCGGCCCTGCCCGCATCTTTGACGGCGAAGAAGATGCCATTCAGGCTATTTATACCGGCAAGATTGTTCCGGGCGATGTCGTTATCATCCGCTACGAGGGCCCGAAGGGCGGCCCTGGCATGCGTGAGATGCTGAATCCGACCTCCGCACTGGCTGGCATGAAGCTGGACAAGGACGTTGCACTGATTACCGACGGCCGTTTCTCCGGCGCATCCCGCGGCGCTTCCATCGGACATGTTTGCCCGGAAGCTGCACAGGGCGGCGAAATCGGACTGCTGGAAGAGGGCGACATCATCGAGATCGATATCCCGAACCATGCTGTCAATGCAAAGGTTTCCGAGGAGGAATTTGCAAAGCGCCGTGCGGCATTCGTACCGCATGAGCCGAAGGTCAAGACCGGCTGGCTGTCCCGCTATGCACGCCTTGTAAGCTCCGCGAACAAGGGCGCTGTGCTCGAGTAATCTATCATTGTAGAACCAGAAAACCCCGTTTACGATGTCGTAAACGGGGTTTTTGTTTCGCACAGAGTGATGCAAGTTTGCAGCCAGTCACACATGCTTTTCTCGCGGCTGATCGCACCCAATAAGACGAGATAGTCGCTGAAGGCATCAGCTTGTGTTGGCGGGATCGTATCAAATTTGGAGAGACTGTCCTGTAAATGCTGAAGCCACTCCCGATGCTGCTCGAGATGATCGGTTAGCAACTGAATCTGGGCGTCTTTCGGCAGACTGTCGGAAAAAAACAGACGCAGCTTGAATTCATCTTTTGGCAGCTGTTTGATCTTACTTTTGCTTTGTTCCCACTGTAGAAATTCTGCTTTTCCGGTTTCGGTAATAGAATATACTTTTTTCTCCAGAACCGTACCAGTAATTTCGGTTTGGAAGGTAATCAGCCCGTCTTCCGCTAAAGATTTCAGTTCCGGATAGATTTGGCTGTGCTTGGCGTGCCAGAATTCTGCAAGAGAGGTTTGAAATTCCTTGGATAAGTCGTAACCGGTCATGGCTTTGCGGTTGAGCAGACCGAGGATTGCATAGCGTAGTGTTCCCATCGTATCGTTCCTTTCGATAGAGTACCTGTATTATACCACAGAATATTTGTAAAATAAAACATGTAAATATTGACATGTTTAAAAATACATATTATAATAAGAAAAAACAATGCAGGAGGTTTGCACGATGGGCAAGCAGTTCACCAATTTGGAGGATTTTATCGGCACACATTTCATTTATACCTATGATAACGGATGGGAATACGAGTGGTACGCGAAAAATGAGAATACCGTAGACTACCGCATTCATGGCGGCATGGTTGCCGGACGCTGGGTCACGAATCAGAAGGCGGAGATTGTCAAGCTGACCGACGGCGTGTTTAAGATTACCTGGACGGAGCCGACTGGCACCGATGTCGCGCTGGATTTTATGCCGAATGAGGGCAAGCTGCACGGCACGATTTTCTTTCCGAAATGGGTGCATGAGCATCCGGAAATCACAGTTTGCTACCAGAATGAGCACATTGACAAAATGGAAGCAGCACGTGCACAATATGAGAACTATCCGAAGTATATTGTGCCGGAGTTTGCCACGATTACTTATATGGGAGATGCCGGAAAGAACAATGAAGATGTTATCAGTGAAGCACCATATCCGGGCATGACCGATGACATTCGTGCGGGCAAATATTTTACTGAAGAATACAAGAGAAAAAATCGCTGAACGAAAATAGGGTGTTGCCAATATGCATCGGCAGCACCCGTTTGTTTTTACAAATCCTCGATGGACGGCGCGTCAAATTCCGTGCAGATGTGCCGCGCCGCACAGCACGGCGGCGAGTACTGCCAGCACGAGATGTGGCCGCTCGTGATAAAATACGGCAGCGGGGGCGGCGGCACCGGCGCGGTTCCGATGCGGTCGATGAGATTGAGCTTGATTTTCATGCGCTCCGGCAAAATGGACTTGATGTAGCAGGACACCAAATCTCCGGCGGCAACCGGAAAGCGCAGCTCCGCCAGACCGGATAAATTGGGCGCCAGCTCGATGAACACGCCGTAGTCCTCCACGCTGCGCACGATGCCGCAGACGGTCTCACCGGCGGCGAACTGTGCGGCGTTTTCCGCCCATGTGCCGAGCAGCTCGCGGTGCGTCAGGCTGATGCGTCCGGTGTCTGCGTCAATATCGGATAAGACGGCGTACAGCTGCTGGCCGACCTGCACGCGGTCGGACGGGTGGAAAATGCGGCTGACGGATAGATTCTCAATGCCAATCAGAGACACCAAGCCGCATCCGGCGTCGACAAACGCGCCGAACGGCTCCAAATGCGTCACACGGACGGGGAGAATGTCTCCGGGGCGTTTGTGCAGAAGATACTCAAAGGCGCGCTGCTGGGCGCGCTTGCGCGATACATACGCTACATCGCCGTGTATGCGCAGAACCTGAAAGCTCACCGGCTTGCCGACGCGGGACAAGATGGCGATTTCCCGCGTCTTTCCCGTATCGATGCCGAGGGCGCATTCCTCGCGCGGCATGATGCCGGTCATGCCGTCCAGCGGAATGATGAGGTTGTGCTGCACATCACAGCGGGCGGCGGTGGCTTGTAAAATACTGCCGTCTTGCGCGGCGGCAAGCAGTGCTTCTTTGGACGGTACGTCTGTGTGTAAGCGTTCCGGTGCATAGTCTGTCTGCATGAATTCCCTCCGTTCTCAACGTTTTTGCTTTTCCATAGATTGGTAAGACTATATGCACACGGCGCACAAAATATGGCAGGCAAACGGGAAATTTCCCGCGCCCGACTGGTCAAAAAACAGGGAATATGCTATACTCGATATACATACACAAGGAGGGACACGGACAATGGATATTCGTCTTGGCGATATTTTGACGATGAAAAAAGGACACCCCTGCGGCAGCAAGGACTGGGAGGTTCTGCGTGTCGGTATGGATTTTCGGCTCAAATGCATGGGCTGCGGGCACACGATTATGATTCCGCGCAGCAAGGCGGAAAAGAATATTCGCCGCATCGTCCATGCGGACGGAACGGAAGGAGAGAAGTGACATGCTCATCCACGGAAAACAAATGCACCTGCAATGTACTGCCGAGGACATCGGGCGGTATGTCATTCTGCCCGGCGATCCGGGGCGCTGTGCGGCCATTGCGCAGCTTTTGGACGATGCGCAGGAAATTTCGTACAATCGGGAATTTCATGTGTATACGGGACATTTGAACGGGGAACGCGTGACGGTGTGCTCGACGGGCATCGGCGGGCCGTCTGCGGCGATTGCGCTGGAAGAATTGGTCGAGTGCGGCGCAGATACATTTATCCGTGTGGGTACCTGCGGCGGCGTGGATGCGGCTGTGTGCGGCGGCGATGTTGTGGTCGCGACAGCGGCAGTTCGGCAGGAGGGCACATCGCGCGAATATCTGCCGCTGGAGTATCCGGCGGCGGCGAGCTATCCGGTCGTGCACGCGCTGGCAAATGCCTGCGAGGCGCTGGGGTATCGCACCCATGTCGGCGTGATTCAGTCCAAAGACAGCTTTTACGGCGAAATTCGTCCGCAGTGTCAGCCGATTGCGGCGGATTTGAAGGAAAAATGGACGGCTTGGACGGCGGCGGGTGTGCTCGCCAGTGAGATGGAGGCGGCGGCGCTGTTCACCGCCGGTGCGGCGCTGCATGTGCGCGTGGGCGCCGTGCTCAATGTGCTGTGGAACGATGACAGCGAACAGCCGGACGTGCCGGAGGGCGCTGCGGCACGCGGCATACAGGCGGCGGTTTCCGCCCTGTGCATGCTGATAGAACAGGACAAGCAAAAAGCATAAAAAAAATACCTGTGAGGAACACAGAAATTTCCTCACAGGTATTTTGCTTTGTTTAGCGAACCGGAAAATCTGCCGGAAGCGGCTGCGGACGGTCAAACGTCGTTTCGAGAATGCCGAATTGCTGCGTTTTTGCGCCGCTTAGCATCTTTTCCATCATTTCGAGGGAATGTAATGCCATGCGGCCGCTGGCGCGCTCTGGGCGGTTCTCAGCGAGCGCGAGCACCATGTCAATCAGACCGATGCCGCGGCTGTTTTCGGAATGGCTGGTGGATGCAAACGGGCGCGTGAGCGGCACGTGCTCCCAGTCCTTCTTGACGTCAAACCAATCGCGCGGCTGGCTGTACCAGCGGTAATTTTCCTCTGTGCGCAGCCAAATGTCACCGCCGAAGATGTTCGGGCCGTCCAGCGGGTCGATATCCGGCAGGCACAGCGTGCCCTTGGTGCCGTAAATTTCGATGCGCGGCAGGTTGGAATCCCACACGTCAAACGAGAAAATCGCCGTGCCGATGGCACCTGAAGCAAACTGCATGAGTCCGGTCGTATACGTGTCTACTTCGACGTCAATCATCTCGCCGCGGTGCGGCTGGGTGGCAATCGGGCGCTGGTCAAACGTGCGCTTGGACATGGCACAGCACGCCTGCACCGGTCCGAGCAGCGACAGCAGCGCGGTGACATAGTACGGGCCGATATCCATGAGCGGGCCTGCGCCCGTGTGATAATAAAATGCCGGATTGGGGTGGAAGGTCTCACAGCCGTGATAGATGACAAACGCCGATGCACCGATGACCTCACCGATTTTACCGGAATCTAATAAATCGCGGCAGGTTTGCAGGCGGGCGCCCAAAAAGGTATCCGGTGCACAGCCGATGCGCAGATGCTTGGACTGCGCCAAGTCCACCAGCTCCTTGCCCTCGGCATAGGTAAAGGCGAGCGGCTTTTCCGTGTAGACATGCTTGCCGCAGGTCAGCGCCAGCTTGTTGAGCCGATAGTGCGCGTCCGGTGTGGTCAGATTGAGAATCAAATCCACATCCGCCTGCTCAATCAAATCCTCTGCACAGGCGTAGGCGTGCGGGATGCCGAATTCCTCAGCTTTTTTCTGTGCCTTTTCCAAGCTGCGCGAAGCACAGGCGTCAATGGTCACAAGATCGCTGTATTTTTTCAGGTTGTTGAGATAGACGCGGCTGATGTCGCCGAGACCGACGACGCCGATGCGCAATTTTTTCATGGGAAATCCCTCCTTGCCGTTGTTACAGTCAGTATAACAGACGGCACAGCGCAGCGCAAGAAAAAAGACGAATGGCAAAAACCATTCGTCTTTTTGTATGTGCGATTTACTTAGAGCCGCTGCCGGAGCCGCTGGCTGCCTGACTGAGGATTTTGTCCGCGTTGTCAAACACGTACTGATACTGCACAATCTTGTAATCGTGCAGGTCGGAAGCTGCCATGTCCAGCGGGACGTAAATGCCCTTGCTGTTGATGCAGCCGGAAGCGGAGATAACCGGATACTTCTCCATCAGGCTGTATACGTATTCCTCGTAGTCGCTCAGCTTTGCACCGGCTACCTTCATGGTGACAGGGCCGAGATAGTTCGCGCTGATGCGGCCGATGTTGGCATAGTCCGAGGTGTCAATGTCGTAGTTTGCCCAGATAAAGAACGGAACGGTGTGCTGATCCAGCTCGATTTCCGAGGTCGTCTTGGACGAACCGCGGGTCAGGTGATTGTAGAACGAATTTTCGATGTACGGCATGTGGTCGCCGAACAGAACGATAATCGTCGGTTCATCCACCTTGCTGAAGTAGTCCACCAGATTCTTGATCTGCTTATCCGACTCCTGAATCAGAGACAGATACTGCTTGGTGTACGGGTACAGAGAATCAAACTGGAAGTCTACATTTTCCGGAAAATTGTCATATACCGTGTCGTAGCCGCAGTGATTCTGAATCGTGACGTTGAACAGGAACAGCGGATTGTCGGATTGCTCCTTGTTCTGGTTGTACAGGTTGATGACCTTGTTGAACGAGGATTCGTCGCTGACATAGCGGCGCAGATACTTGGTCGTTGCATCGTCAAACGAGTCAATGTCCAAGAACTTATCAAAGCCCATCAGCGGATATGCTTTGTTGCGTGCCCAGCCCGAGCCGTAATACGGATGCATGCCAATCGTGTTGTAGCCCTGCTGCTTGAGGACGGATGCCATGGATTCCGTGTTGTTGTGCACGTATTGCAGCATCGGATAGCTGCCGGACTTGAAGAACGCATAGGAATTGCTGGTCAAAAACTCGTATTCCGAGTTGCAGGTGCCGCCGCCGAAGGCAGGGACAACCAGCTGTCCTGTGATGGTGTTGGGCTGACCGCTCAGCGAGTGCACGAACGGCATGACATCATCGGTGTTCTCCAATCCCAAATCACCGAGAATAGACAAATCCGCAAAGGTCTCGTCCATCACGGCGATGATGTTCGGCTGTACATTGTTTGCCGATGTGGTCTCGTCCTCCTTGGAGACAGAGGACAAAATCGTAGATGCGTTTTCCTTGGAATAATCGGTCGGCGCCTCGACAAACAGCGTATCCATGTTGATGGCGAAGTTGAGCGCCATGCCGTTTTTGCGGTTGGCGGTTACCTGACGCCATGCGCTGATGTAGAAGTTGCCGCTGCCGACAGAGGCGAACAGCACAAAGCCGGTCAGCATGACGGCGGACAGACCGAGGCTTCCTGCGCGGGTGCGCAGCTTCTGCTTCGGAAAGCGCAGGAACTTGACGGTGAGCACCCACCAGATCAGGCAGGCGATGGAGCAAATGATGATTTCAAGCGGAACCGTCCACTGGAAACCGTTGAGTGCTTCGGCAGCTGTGCCGACGGCATACAAATCCCAAGGAACAATCGGTTCGTTTCGGATTTGGATGGAATAGTGGTTGCAGATGCCGAAAATCAAAAAGACAAAATTGAGAAATACAATCGTAAAACGGGGGCGTCCGGTGACCGCACGGAACAGAAGGAAAATACCGTAGTAAAACAGGATATTTGCCCAGAATGCCAGCTGGTTTGGCCAGAGGCATTTGCTGTCCGAGCCGCCGTACTCAAGAATTTCCACCACGAGGAATGTCGCAAGCGGCGACAACAGGAAGAAAATGTTCGAGAAGTTGGACGCGAGGAACTGCTTACACAAACTTAACTTATTTTTCATTCAAAAAGCGCCTCCATTGGACTTAAAACAGGCTTATTATACCGTTCAGGCAAAAAAAAGTCAAGGGATGCCAAATGTTACGAAAGGCATCCCTTGTGAAATTGTATAATTTCAGAAAAATTTCGTTAGATAAACGTTAAACCCGTCAAAAAGTTCAGGAAAGCAGCTTCTTGATGCGCGCAACTGCCTCAATGGTGTTCTCTCGGTCACCAAAAGCAGTCAGGCGGAAAAAGTTTTTGCCGTTTTCACCAAAGCCTGCGCCCGGTGTGCCGACAACATTGGCATTTTCCAGCAGGTAATCAAAGAATTCCCAGGACTCCATGCCGTTCGGGCACTTGAGCCAGATGTACGGGGAGTTCTTGCCGCCGGTGTACCAGATGCCCAGCTCGTCCATAGCCTCAGCCAGAATGCGGGCATTTTCGCGGTAGTAGTCCAGATGCTCCTGTACCTGCTTGACGCCTTCCTCAGAGAAGATGGCAGCGGCGCCGCGCTGTACAATGTAAGCAACGCCGTTGAACTTGGTGGTCTGGCGGCGCAGCCACATCTTGTTCAGGTTCATGCCCTCGCGCTCCAGCTGTACCGGAACGATGGTGTAGCCGCAGCGGGTGCCGGTGAAGCCTGCGGTCTTGGAGAACGAGCAGAACTCAATCGCACAATCCTTTGCGCCCTCGATTTCATAGATGGAACGCGGCACATCCTCGGATACGAAGCACTCGTAAGCGGCATCGTACAGGATAACGGCATCGTTTGCCAGTGCGTAATCTACCCAAGCCTTCAGGCTTGCGCGGTCGTAAGCAGCGCCGGTCGGGTTGTTCGGGGAGCACAGATAGATGATGTCAGCCTTGACGGACGGGTCCGGCAGCGGCAGGAAGCCGTTGGACTCGTTTGCGTTCATGTAAGCGATTTTGCGGCCGCCCATCACGTTGGTGTCCACGTATACCGGATATACCGGATCCGGAACCAGAACCGTGTTGTCCTTGTCGAACAGATCCAGAATGTTGCCGACATCAGACTTGGCGCCGTCGGATACAAAGATCTCGTCCAGCTCCAGCTTGGTGTCGCGCATTGCATAGTATGCCTGAATGGATTCCTTCAAGAAATCATAACCCTGCTCCGGACCGTAGCCGCGGAAGGTCTCCTGCTTGCTCTGCTCGTCAACAGCTGCATGCATGGCGTCAATGGCAACCTGCGGCAGCGGCAGGGTGACATCACCGATGCCCAGACGGATGACCTTCTTGTCCGGATGTGCTGCGGTGTAGTCCGCAACCTTCTTCGCAACCGTGGAGAACAGATAGCTCTGCGCGATGTTGGAGAAATTATGATTCATTTTCATAGGTTTCAAAACTCCTTTTCTTTGATGCTGCAATAAATGCCTTGAACAGCGGGTGAGCGCGGTTCGGGCGGGATTTAAATTCCGGATGGAACTGTACGCCGACATAGAACGGATGATTCGGAATTTCCACGGTCTCGACCAGCTCGCCGGACGGGGAAGTACCCGAGATAATCATGCCGGCATCTTCGATTTCGGCGCGGAATTCGTTGTTAAATTCGTAGCGATGACGATGGCGCTCGGAAATCTGCTCCTGCTTGTACGCCTCTGCCATCTTGGTGTTCGGACGAATGCGGCACGGGTAAGCGCCCAGACGCATCGTACCGCCCTTGGTGGAAACGCCGTACTGGCTCTCCATCAGGTCAATGACGCGATGATGGCTTTCCGGAGCAAATTCACCGGAGTCTGCATCCTCGTAGCCGAGCACGTTGCGGGCATAGGAAATGACCGCGATCTGCATACCGAGACAAATGCCGAAATACGGAATGTTGCGGACGCGGCAGTAGTTTGCGGCGCAAATCATGCCCTCGATGCCGCGGTGACCGAAGCCGCCCGGCAGAATGACGCCGTCGCAGTCGGACAGCAGCTTGTCCACCGTCGAATCGTTGATGTCCTCGGAATCCACCCAGTCAATGTTGACTTCCACGCCGTTTTCAAAGCCGCCGTGCTGTAGGGCTTCTGCGACGGACAAGTAGGCGTCGTGCAGACGGACATATTTGCCGACCAGCGCAATCTTGACAGAGCCCTTGCGGCTGTCAATGCGGTCGATCATCTCATACCACTCGCTCATGTCGCCCTTGCCGCAGCCCAGAGACAGCTCGCGGCAGACGATGTCGCAGAAATGGCTCTGCTCCAGCATCAGCGGCGCCTGATACAAAACCGGCATCGTGCGGTTTTCAATGACGCAGTCGGGCTGGACGTTGCAGAACATGGAAATCTTGTGGCGGATGTCGTCGGTGAGCGGCTGGTCAACACGGCAGACAATCATGTCCGGCTGGATGCCCAGACCGCGCAGCTCCTTGACGGAGTGCTGGGTCGGCTTGGACTTCGGCTCATCGGAGCCGGAGATAAACGGAACCAGCGTGACATGAATAAACAGGCAGTTGCGGCGGCCTACCTCCGTCGATACCTGACGGATGGCCTCCAGAAACGGCTGAGACTCGATGTCGCCGGTCGTGCCGCCGATTTCCGTGATGACGACATCGGCGCTGGTCTTTTTGCCGACAGAGTAGATAAACGACTTGATTTCGTCGGTGATGTGCGGGATAACCTGTACGGTTTCGCCCAGATAATCGCCGCGGCGTTCCTTGTTCAGAACGTTCCAGTATACCTTGCCAGTGGTGAGGTTGGAATACTTGTTCAAATCCTCGTCAATGAAGCGTTCGTAGTGACCGAGATCCAGATCGGTTTCCGCGCCGTCCTCCGTGACGTATACCTCGCCGTGCTGGAACGGGCTCATCGTGCCCGGGTCAACATTGATGTATGGGTCGAGCTTCTGTGCTGCAATCTTGAGACCGTGGGATTTGAGCAGTCGGCCAAGCGAAGCGGCAGTGATGCCCTTGCCAAGGCCGGAAACAACGCCGCCGGTTACAAAGATATACTTTGTCATAATTCAATACTCCCTTCGAATACGGTGGTAGCAGGGCCGGTGAGGAATACGGCTTCATCGGTATAGCGGATGTTCAAATCTCCGCCGATCAGATGAATGGTGATGTCCTCGCCCTTCGGGCAGTATCCGTTGAGCACCGAAGCGACGGCTGCCGCACAAGCGCCGGTGCCGCAGGCGAGCGTCTCGCCGCTGCCGCGCTCCCAAACGCGCATCTGCAGGGTGTGGTCGTCGATTACGCGGATAAACTCTGTGTTGATGCGCTCCGGAAACATCTCGTGGTTCTCGAAGGACGGGCCGATTTTCGGCAGATCAAGCGTGCTGACGTCCTGATCTACGAAAACGATGCAGTGCGGGTTGCCCATCGAAACGCAGGTGACTGCGTACTCCGTGCCGTCTACGGTGAGCGGAACGGATACGGCGGTGTCGCCCTCGTATCGGGTCGGGATTTCCGACGGCTTGAGGATGGCCTTGCCCATGTCCACGCGGACAGAGGCAATCTTGCCGTCTTGCTCGGTCATCTTCAAAATTTTGATGCCGCTGAGCGTTTCCAGTGTCATTTCCGGCTTGGAAATCAAGCCGTGCTCGTACATATACTTGCCGATGCAGCGGGTTGCGTTGCCGCACATTTTTCCCTCGCTGCCGTCCGCGTTGAACATGCGCATTTTTGCGTCTGCCACGTCGGACGGACAAATCAGGACGATGCCGTCGCCGCCGATGCCGAAATGGCGATCGGAAAGACGGATAGAGAGGGCTTCCGGATCTGCGACATCCTGCTCAAAGCAGTTGAAATAGATGTAATCGTTGCCGCAGCCGTGCATTTTCGTGAACTTCAACTTCATGCGTGTCATCCTCATCTCAAATCTAATATGGATATTCCGCACGTTTCGTGCGTCGTGTACATTCAGATTTCATTATAACCTGATTATATCCGCATTGCAAGAGTGCATGGAAATAACTTTCAAAAGAAACCAGCGGCCCTGCTGGTAATTTGTCAATCAAATGAGCGGATGATTTCATCCGCAATATCGCGCTTGGACTGTCGGAAGTCCATCGCTTTTTTCTCGATGTACGAATGGGCTTCGTCCTCGCTCATGTGCTTTTCCGCGATGAGCAGGCATTTTGCCCGATTGATTACGCGCAGATCCTCCAATCGCTGGCGCAGCTGGCGGTTTTCCTTTTGCAGCGCATAAATGCGGTGGCGGACGGAATTGACCAGATGCAGCGACTGATAAAAGACCGCGCGGGAAATGGGTTTTGTCACGACGACCACGCCGTCCTGCTCCACGCGTTCGGAGACCGTGTCGGCGAGATCCGCCTTGACCAGCATCAGCACGCCGGACAGGGTATTCTGGCAGGCGTAGGATGCAAATTCGTGACCGAATTCATCGGTCAAAGGCGCGTTGATAATGATGAGATCGACATTGTTTTCGATGAGCCTGCGCCGCGCCTCGCTGCAGGAGGCGGCGGCGAGAATGCGTTCGGGATGCCAGCCGCCGCTGTGAATCAGGTCGATCAGCATGTCTGCGCTTTTTTTGGATGCGGTTACGAGTAAGACAGTTTCCATGCAGACACCTCCTTATAGCTGGTATACAATATCATAGCCGGAGGATGTCATCAGTAGGAATAAAAATACAGCGAGTCGACGACGGAGGACTTGTCCTGTGCGTCCGAGTAGCGTCTCCACTCGCTGGTTTTGGCGGAGAGATAAGCGTCCAAAATCTTTTCCGGCAGCGCCTCGCGCACAAAAGCGCTGTCTTGCGCGGCGCGGATGGCTTCCATCAGCGTGTTCGGCAGACAGTCGTATTCGCGCACCATGGAAGCCGGCACATCGTACAAATTCAGATTGCACGGGTCGCACAGCTTGAGCTCGCGCTGGATGCCCTCCATGCCTGCGCGGATGAGCAGGGAGAAGGCGAGATACGGATTGGCACACGGGTCCGGAGAGCGCAGCTCCATGCGGTTGTTGACGCCGTGCGCCGCAGGGATGCGGATGAGCTGAGAGCGGTTCTGGTGGCTCCATGTGATGTAGCGCGGCGCTTCGTACACGCCGAGGCGCTCATAGGAATTGACGAGCGGATTGAGAAAAGCGGACATCTCGTAGCAGCGCGTCAGAATGCCCATCATGAAGCTCTCCGCCACGGGGGAATGTCCGTCGCCTTCGCCGTGAAAGACGTTTTCGCCGTTCTGGAACAGAGACAGATTGATGTGCAGACCGTTGCCCGGATGATCGCGGTAGATTTTTGGCAGGAACGACGCGTACAGACCGTTTACCGATGCCATGGTCTTGACCACGCCGCGGAACGTGATGAGGTTGTCGGCGGCGGTCACAGCGGAATCATACGCGAAATCAATTTCGTTCTGACCCGGACCGGTCTCGTGGTGCGAGGCCTCCGGACGCAGGTTCATTTCCTCCAGCGTCAGACAAATCTGACGGCGGACGTTTTCGCCCTTGTCCAGCGGCGCGATGTCCATGTACGAGGCGTTGTCGTGCGGAGTTTTGGTCGGCAGGCCTTCTTCGTCCTGCTTGAGCAGATAAAACTCGCATTCCGTGCCGATTTTGACGGAATAGCCGAGCTTTTTCATGTCGGACTGCGCCTGACGCAGCACCTGACGAGCATCGCACTCAAACGGCGTGCCGTCCGGATACTTGATGTCGCAGAAAAAGCGCACAACGCGCCCCTGCGACGGACGCCACGGCAGCACGGACAGCGTGGACGGCTCCGGAAACAGCAGCAAATCCGAGCGGTTGGCGTTGGCAAAGCCGCGAATGGATGAGGCGTCAATCGAAATGCCCTCGCGGAACGCACGCGACAGCTCGCGCGGCATGATGGAAATATTTTTCTGCGTGCCGAAAATATCGCAGAACGCCAGACGGATGAACTTGACATCGTTCTCCATGACGTACTGCATGACTTCCTGAAATGTATAGGTATTCATGAATCCTCCTGAAATAAAAACGGAAACGGACAGCAGGCAAAAAGCAGACCTGCTGTCCATTTTATTATAGCACGAATGCGTCTGCGTGCCTATGCAGACTGTGTGCTGTTTTCGAGGGTTACAGACAGGTGTAGCCCATCAGGTATTCGTCAACCTCCCGTGCACATGCACGGCCTTCTGCGATGCCCCAAACGACGAGGGACTGACCGCGGTGCATGTCACCGGCGGTAAAGACCTTGTCGACATTGGTCTTGTAGCTGCCCTCTGCGGTTTTGACGTTGGTGCGCTGGTTGAGCTCTACACCGAACGCCTCAGAGACATACGGCTGGCTGCCGAGGAAGCCGGCTGCAATGAGAAGCAGCTCGCACGGCAGGGTCTGTTCCGAGCCCTCTACCGGAACCATCATAAAGCGGCCGGTCTTTTCGTCCTTCTTGCTCTCCAGAGAGACAATCGTGACAGCGCTCAGGTTGCCGTTTTCGTCCTTGTGGAATTCCTTAATCGTGGTCTGATACAGGCGCGGGTCGTGACCGAACAGCGCGATGGCTTCTTCATGGCCGTAGTCGGTCTTTTTGACGCGCGGCCACTGCGGCCACGGATTGCTCGGCAGACGCTCCTCCGGCGGCTCCGGCATCATTTCCAGTGCCGTGATGCTCTTGCAGCCGTGACGGATGCAGGTGCCGATGCAGTCATTGCCGGTATCGCCGCCGCCGACAACAATGACGTGCTTGCCCTTGGCGGAGATGTTCTTGCCGTCGGTCAGGTTGGAGTCCAGCAGGCTCTTGGTGTTCGCACGCAGGAAGTCTACGGCGAAGTAGATGCCGTTGGCGTCGCGTCCCGGATTGTTCAGGTCGCGCGGATTGGATGCGCCGCAGCACAGAACCACGGCATCATAGCTGTCCAGCAGCTCCTGTGCCGGAATCGTGTTGCCGATGTCGGCGTTGGTGACGAAGGTCACGCCTTCCTGCTTCATCAGGTTGACGCGGCGGTCAATGTACTGCTTTTCCAGCTTCATGTTCGGAATGCCGTACATCATCAGGCCGCCGACGCGGTCAAAGCGCTCATATACCGTGACGTTGTGTCCGCGGCGGTTGAGCAGATCAGCGGTCGCCATGCCGGACGGGCCGGAGCCGACGACAGCAATTTTCTTGTCGGTGCGGATTTCCGGAATGCGCGGCTTGATGAGATGGTTCTCATAGCCGTATTCAATCAGCGCCAGTTCGTTTTCCTTGACGGTGACCGGATCTCCGTTTGCGCCGCAGGTGCAGGCAGCCATGCACAGACCCGGGCAGACGCGGCCGGTAAATTCCGGGAACGAGGCGGTCTTGCACAGACGCGCCAGCGCATGTTCCCAGTTGCCGCGGTAAATCATATCGTTCCACTCCGGAATCAAGTTGTGCAGCGGACAGCCGGAGTACATGCCGGCGAGCTGCACACAGCTCTGGCAGAACGGCACGCCGCAGTTCATGCAGCGTGCGCCCTGCTTTTGCCGATGCTCTCGATCGAGGGGCGGGTGAAATTCGTTAAAGTTTTCAATGCGTACCAGAGGCTCGACTGCCGGGTTTTCCTCACGCGCATAATCTAAAAATCCTGTCGGCTTACCCATGATTCTCGTCCTCCTTTATCCGTTTACCGATGCGTAGAATGCATCAATTTCGGCCTGTTCGTGGCTCAGACCCTTTTCTTCCGACTTGGCGATTGCCTTCAGCATTCTGTTGTAGTCGTTTGGCATGATCTTCTTGAAGAACGGAATGTAGCTCTGGAAGTTGTCGAGGATTTCCTGACCCTTGCGGGAGCCGGTTGCAGCGACATGCTGCTCAATCAGGTTCTTCAGTTCCTGAATGTCATGCTTCTCTCTCACGGTGGAGATGGTTACCATGGACTTGTTTGCACGCAGGTACAGATCGCGGTGCATATCCAGCACGTAAGCGATGCCGCCGGACATGCCTGCTGCGAAGTTCTTGCCGGTGGAACCGAGCACAACGACGCGGCCGCCGGTCATGTATTCACAGCCGTGATCGCCGACGCCTTCAACGACAGCGACAGCGCCGGAGTTACGAACACAGAAGCGTTCGCCGGCAACACCGGAGATAAATGCCTTGCCTGCGGTTGCACCGTAGAAGGCAACGTTGCCGATGATGATGTTGTCCTCTGCGCGGAACTGGCTGCCCTTCGGCGGGTATACGATAATCTTGCCGCCGGACAGACCCTTGCCGATGTAGTCGTTGGAGTCGCCCTCCAGCTCCATCGTCAAGCCCTGCGGGATAAAGGCGCCGAACGACTGACCGCCGCCGCCGTAGCACTTGATGCGGTAGGTATCCTCCGGCAGGGAAGAGCCGTGCAGGCGGGTGATTTCACTGCCGAAGATGGTGCCGAGCGCGCGGTCTGTGGAGCTGATTTTCAGCTCGATGGACTGCGGTTTGCCGGACTTCAGGCTCTTGCCCATCTTCTTGAGGAATACGGATTCATCGACGGTCTGTTCCAGATGGAAATCATAGACATGCTTCGGGTCGAAATGACGCTCCGGCGCATCGACATACGGATTGTCCAGAATCATGGACAGATCTACCGTGTCTGCACGGCCGATGCGCATGTTCTTGCGGCGCTCCAGCTTGTCGCTGCGGCCAACCATCTCGTCGATGGTGTGGAAGCCCAGACCAGCCATGATTTCACGCAGCTGGCGGGCAATAAACAGCATGTAGTTCTGTACGTGCTCCGGCTTGCCCTGGAAGCGAGCGCGCAGCTTCGGGTTCTGGGTCGCAATGCCCATCGGGCAGGTGTCCAGATTGCACACACGCATCATCGCACAGCCCATAGCAATCAGCGGGCCGGTGGCAAAGCCAAATTCCTCTGCGCCGAGCAGGCAGGCGATGGCAACATCGCGGCCGGTCATCAGCTTGGAGTCAGCCTCAATGACAACGCGGGAACGCAGACCGTTCTGAATCAAGGTCTGATGGGTTTCTGCAACGCCCAGCTCCCACGGCAGACCGGCATTGTGAATCGAGCTCTTCGGCGCTGCGCCGGAACCGCCGTCATAGCCGGAAATCAGGATGACCTGTGCGCCGCCCTTGGCAACGCCTGCGGCAATCGTGCCGACACCGGCCTCGGATACCAGCTTGACATTGATGCGCGCCTTTCTGTTGGCGTTCTTCAGGTCGTAAATCAGCTGTGCCAAATCCTCGATGGAGTAAATATCATGATGCGGCGGAGGAGAAATCAGCGCCACGCCCGGCGTGGAGAAACGCGTCTTGGCAACCCACGGGTAAACCTTCTTGCCCGGCAGGTGGCCGCCTTCGCCCGGCTTTGCGCCCTGTGCCATCTTGATCTGGATTTCGTCGCCGCTCATCAGGTACTGCGAGTTGACGCCGAAACGGCCGGATGCAACCTGTACGATGGAGCAAGCGCGCTCGGTGCCGTAACGGTCAGCAGGCTCGCCGCCCTCGCCGGTGTTGGAGTGGCCGCCCAGACGGTTCATGGCGATGGCGAGACACTCGTGTGCCTCTGCGGACAGACAGCCGTAGGACATGGCTGCGGTCTTGAAGCGCTTGACAATCTCGTATTCGCTCTCGACTTCCTCAATCGGAATCGCCGTGCTCTCGTCAAACTTGAAGCTCATCAGGCCGCGCAGCGTGTGCGGGATGGCTGCATCGTCGACGGTCTCTGCATACTGCTGGTAAATGCTGTAGTCGCCGGTGCGAACAGCCTGCTGCAGCAGCGCAATGGTCTTTGGATTGTACAGATGATCCTCACAGCCGATGCCTGCGCGGTACTTGTGCGTGCCAGGGGAGTCGAGCGTGGTATCAATGGCCAGACCCAGCGGGTCAAACGCATGGTTGTGGCGGAATTCGACAACCTCGCCGATTTCCTCCAGACCGATGCCGCCGACGCGGGATACGGTGTTGGTGAAGTACTCGTCAATGACCTCCTGCTTGATGCCGATTGCCTCGAAAATCTGCGCGGACTGATAGGACTGAATGGTGGAAATGCCCATCTTAGACGCAATCTTGACGATGCCCTTGAGCACAGCCTTGTTGTACGAGTCGATGGCAACCGAAACTTCCTTGTCGAGCAGACGCTTTTCAACCAGCTCTGCGATGCACTCCTGTGCCAGATACGGGTTGACGGCGGATGCACCGTAGCCGAGCAGCGTAGCGAAATGATGCACTTCGCGCGGCTCTGCGGTCTCCACGATGACGGAAAGGGAAGTGCTCTTCTTGGTGCGCACCAGATACTGCTGCAGGGCAGAGACAGCGAGCAGAGACGGAATCGCAACATGGTTCTCGTCTACGCCGCGGTCGGACAGAATCAGGATGTTTGCGCCGTTGCGGTATGCGCGGTCTGCGGTCACAAACATGCGGTCAATGGCGCGCTTGAGCGGGGTGTTTTTATAATACAGCATGGAAATCGTCTGAACCTTGAAGCCCGGCTTATCCATGTTTTTAATCTTCATCAGGTCGATGTCGGTCAGAATCGGGTTCTGAATGCGCAGCATGCTGCAATTTTCTGCATTTTCGCTGAGCAGGTTGCCGTCATGGCCGAGATATACGGCGGTATCCGTGACAATTTCCTCGCGGATGGCGTCAATCGGCGGGTTGGTAACCTGTGCGAACAGCTGCTTGAAGTAGCTGAACAGCGGCTGATGCTTCTCGGACAGCACGGCGAGCGGAATGTCGACGCCCATTGCGGCGGTCGGCTCTGCGCCGGTCTGTGCCATCTGCAAAATCGAATCCTTGACTTCCTCGTAGGTGTAGCCGAACGCCTTGTACAGGCGGTCGCGCTCCTCGCCGGAGTAGCGGCGGATGTGATGGTTCGGAATCGGCAGATCCTTGAGCATGAGCAGGCTCTGATCCAGCCACTCGCCGTACGGCTGACGGGTTGCATACTGCTCCTTCAGCTCGTCATCGTCAATCAGACGGCCGGAAACCGTATCAACCAGCAGCATTTTGCCCGGCTGCAAGCGGGACTTGACGGCAATCTTTTCCGGCTCCAGCTCCAGCACGCCGACCTCAGAGGACAGAATCAGCTGATCGTCGGTGGTGACGTAGTAGCGGGACGGACGCAGACCGTTTCGGTCGAGCACAGCGCCCATGACATCGCCGTCGGTAAAGATAATGGATGCCGGACCGTCCCACGGCTCCATCATGGTTGCGTAGTAGCGGTAGAAGTCCAGCTTCTCGCGCGGCATGCTCTTGTTGTTCGACCACGGCTCCGGAATGCAGATCATAACTGCCATCGGAAGCTCCATGCCGTTCATGACGAGGAACTCCAGCGTGTTGTCCAGACGGGCGGAGTCGGAGCCTGCCGGATTGACAACCGGATAGACCTTGTCGAGATCCTCCTCGCTCATGACATCGGATTCCATCGTCTCCTCGCGGGCGAGCATGCGGTCCGCGTTGCCGCGAATCGTGTTGATTTCGCCGTTGTGCAGGATGAAGCGGTTCGGATGTGCGCGCTCCCAGGACGGGTTGGTGTTGGTGGAGAAACGGGAATGTACCATCGCAATGGCGGACTTGTAATCCTCATCCAGCAGGTCGCAGTAGAAGTTGCGCAGCTGGCCGACCAAAAACATACCCTTATATACAATGGTGCGGCTGGAGAACGAAACAACATAGGTGTTGTCGTTGGACTGCTCAAAGACGCGGCGCGCCACGTACAGCTTGCGGTCAAAATCCAGACCCTTATTTACGTTCTTCGGGCGGGCAACGAAGCCCTGCTCGATGTACGGCATACAGGCGAGTGCCTTGTTGCCCAGAACGTCCGGATTGATCGGGACGGTACGCCAGCCGAGGAACTCCATGCCCTCTTTTTCGATGATGACCTCGAACATCTTCTTTGCCTGCGAACGCTTGAGCGTATCCTGCGGGAAGAAGAACATCGCGATGCCGTAATCGCGCTCTTCGCCAATCTGGATGCCGGCCTGCGCGGCAGCCTTGGTGAAGAAGTTGTGGGAAATCTGCAGCATGATGCCGACGCCGTCACCGGTCTTGCCCTCGGCGTCCTTGCCGGCGCGGTGCTCCAGCTTCTCTACAATAGACAGTGCATTGTCCACCGTCTGGTGCGTTTTTCTGCCCTTGATATCGACGACTGCGCCGATGCCGCAGGCATCATGCTCATACCGCGGATCGTATAGACCGCGGGCAGGCATTGTAGTTTCAGTTCTGATCTCGTTCATGAAATACAATTCCTCCTAAAAAACCTTCACATGTATCCTATAATATAATGTATTGATGCGTGGATTTTTCGGAATTTGCAGCTTTCGGGCGAATATCCTTCACGCCACGCTGCGAAATTCACGGAAAAAAGCAAAAAAGCGCTCATTCCAAAATAAATACTACACCAAAAGTGGTAAAAGTAGTACTTACTTTGGAATGAACGCCTTTGTTCATGTAACATATTCTATAATAAATGCAGGAATTCGTCAAGCATCCTGCAAAAAAATCTTACCCGCTTTTTCGATTTCATACAACTTGCATAGAAAGGTTACTTAAAAAGAAGAAGGACTGGGCAAAATGTAAAAGTTGCCGTATCGCGCAGAAAAGTTTGAAAAATTAGTTGACACGCGCTAAATCACGGGATATAATAGACATCGTAAACAGCAACGGCGCTGTGGATGTTATGTCCGCGGCGCCTATTTTTTATACTCAGCAGGAGTAGAAAAGCATACGCTTGAGTAAGTTTGTTTGAGATCTTTTTTAAGATACACTGCATGGAGGTGCGTTGTACAATGATTAATGTCCCGGAAATTTTCGGCGAGAACGTGTTTAACGAAAATGTAATGCGCGAGAAGCTGCCGAAGGAAGTTTTCAAGAAGCTCATGAAGACCATCGAACTGGGTGCTTCTCTCGACGTCAGCATTGCAAACGTTGTTGCAAATGCAATGAAGGATTGGGCTGTTGACAAGGGCGCAACCCATTACACCCATTGGTTCCAGCCGATGACCGGTGTGACCGCTGAGAAGCATGACTCCTTCATCAGCCCGACGGCAGGCGGCAACGTCATCATGTCGTTCGGCGGCAAGGAGCTGATTCAGGGCGAGCCGGACGCATCTTCTTTCCCGTCCGGCGGTCTGCGTGCAACGTTTGAGGCGCGCGGCTACACGGCATGGGACCCGAGCTCCTACGCATTTGTCAAGGACGGCACGCTGTACATTCCGACCGCGTTCTGTTCCTACACCGGCGAGGTGCTGGATAAGAAAACCCCGTTGCTGCGTTCCATGGACGCCATCAGCAAGCAGGCATGCCGCATTCTCAAGCTGTTCGGCAAGAATGTAGAGCGCGTCACCACGACGGTAGGTCCGGAGCAGGAGTACTTCCTCGTAGATAAGAAGTATTACGACCAGCGCAAGGATCTGATCTTTACCGGCCGCACCCTGTTCGGTGCCATGAGCCCGAAGGGTCAGGAGATGGATGACCACTACTTCGGCACCATCAAGCCGCGCGTTGCAGCGTTCATGGCTGATTTGGACGAGGAGCTGTGGAAGTACGGCATTCTGGCAAAGACCAAGCACAACGAAGTTGCTCCGGCACAGCACGAGATTGCACCGATCTTCTCCACCACCAACACCGCAACCGACAACAACCAGCTGGTTATGGACGTTGCCAAGAAGGTCGCTCTCCAGCACGGCATGGTTTGCCTGCTGCACGAGAAGCCGTTTGACGGCGTCAACGGCTCCGGCAAGCACAACAACTGGTCGATGTCCACCAATCAGGGCGAGAACCTGCTGAACCCGGGCAATGACCCGAAGGAAAATGCACAGTTCATGCTGATTCTGACCGCAGTTATCTCTGCTGTAGATAAGTATGCAAAGCTGATGCGTATTTCCGTAGCATCCGCAGGCAACGACCATCGTCTGGGTGCAAACGAAGCACCTCCGGCAATCGTTTCCGTATTCCTCGGCGACGAGCTGCAGAGCATTGTCGATGACATCATCGCAGGCACCCACACCGCAGGCACAGGCTCCGCAAAGATTCAGCTGGGTGTTACCACCCTGCCGGTATTCTCCAAGGACAACACCGACCGCAACAGAACCTCTCCGTTTGCCTTCACCGGCAACCGTTTCGAGTTCCGTATGCCGGGTTCCTCTCAGAACATTGCCTGCATCAACATGATGCTGAATACCGCTGTTGCAGACGTATTCAAGAGCTATGCTGACGAGCTGGAAGGCGCAGAGGACTTTGACGCAGCACTCAACGCACTGGTTAAGCGCGAGCTGACCGCACATCAGCGCGTCATCTTCAACGGCAACGGCTATGATGACAGCTGGGTAGCAGAGGCTGAGAAGCGCGGCCTGCCGAACCTGAAGAGCACACCGGAAGCACTGGCTTGCTACGATGAGTTCGTTGATGTCTTTGAGGCAACCGGCGTTCTGAGCGAGACCGAGCTGCTGTCCCGTAAGGAAATCCTGCTGGAGGAGTACGAAAAGCTCATCAAGATCGAGTCCCGCACCATGGTAGACATGGCAAAGAAGGACATTCTGCCGGCAGTTGGCTCTTACACCAAGGAGCTGTCCGAGATCGCTTGCAACAAGAAGCAGCTGGGTCTGGATGCGGCTCTGGAAATCAAGGAGCTGGAGAAGCTGTCTGCACTGTCTTCCGACGCGTATGACAAGATCGAGGCACTGTCCGCTGCCATTGCAGGTGCTGCTGCGGTAGAGGGCGTACAGGAAGCTGCAAACTATCAGCATGACACCGTCATTCCGGCTATGGAGCAGCTGCGTACCGTCGCAGACGAGCTGGAAGTAAACACCGCTGCAAAGTACTGGCCGTTCCCGGCATATGACAAGCTGCTGTTTGGTGTAAACTGCTAAGCTCCGTACAATCTTATAATTATCGTACACAAAGACGTGTATGCCAATCCCGAACAGGGGGCGGTGTACACGTCTTTTTTTGTTTCACAACACACATTGGAGGTATAGTAGATATGGATACCACGAACATTATGGCGATATTGGCAGATCATGCCTCTGCCATAGACACGTCTTGGACGCTGCTCGGCGCGGCGCTCGTATTCTTTATGCAGGCAGGCTTTGCGATGGTGGAAACCGGCTTCACCCGTTCCAAGAATGCCGGCAACATCATCATGAAAAACCTGATGGACTTTTCGCTCGGCACGCCGATTTATTGGCTGATTGGCTTTGGCATCATGTTTGGCGGCACCGGTGCACTCATCGGCGGCTTTGACTTCATGACCAACGGCGGCGAGGGCGGCTTCACCACCCTGATTTTCCAGACCGTGTTCTGCGCAACCGCAGCGACCATCGTTTCTGGTGCCATGGCAGAGCGAACCAAGTTCAGCTCGTACTGCATCTATTCCATGGTCATCAGTGCGGTCATTTATCCGATTTCCGGTCACTGGGTTTGGGGCGGCGGCTGGCTGGCTCAGCTCGGCTTCCATGACTTTGCCGGTTCCACCGCTGTACACATGGTAGGCGGCGTAGCTGCTCTGGTTGGCGCTGCCTTCCTTGGCCCGCGTATCGGCAAGTACGGCAAGGACGGCAAGCCGAAGGCAATTCCGGGTCATTCTCTGACGCTGGGCGCACTGGGTGTATTCATCCTGTGGTTCTGCTGGTTCGGATTCAACGGTGCATCCACCGTTGCTATGACAAACGGTGCCTATGAGTCCGCTGCTTCCGTTTATGTTACCACCAACATGGCTGCTGCTGTTGCAACCGTTACGGTTATGTGCATCACTTGGATTCGCTACGGCAAGCCGGATGTATCCATGACGCTGAACGGCTCTCTGGCAGGTCTGGTAGCTATCACTGCGGGCTGTGACATGGTCACTCCGCTCGGCGCAGCCATCATCGGCATCTGTGCAGGCTTCGCTGTTGTATTCGGCATTGAATTTGTAGAAAAAGTTCTCAAGATCGACGATCCGGTTGGCGCTGTCGGCGTACACGGCGTAAACGGTGCACTGGGCACCCTGCTGACCGGCCTGCTCGCAAAGGATCAGGGTCTGTTCTATGGTCACGGCGCACACTTCTTCCTCGTACAGCTGCTCGGCGTGGTTTGCGTCATCGCTTGGGTCGCTGTCACCATGACCATTGTATTCTTTATCATTAAGCACACCATCGGTCTGCGCGTATCCGAAGAAGAAGAAATCCGCGGTTTGGACGTTATGGAGCACGGTCTGACCTCTGCTTATGCAGACTTTATGCCGATTCCGACCGTTAACGGCTTCTACAAGGAAGCAAAGAACGAACAGACGGTTCCGGTAGAACAGGCTGTTCCGGCTACGGAAGTTCCGTCCACCGGCACGGACGGACACAAGCTGTCCAAGGTCGTTGTTATTTGCCGTCAGTCGCGTCTGGAAGTTCTGCGCGATGCGCTGGAAGAAATCGGCGTGGCTGGTCTGACCGTGACCAATGTACTTGGCTGCGGCGTAGAGAAGGGCGCAACCGAGTATTACCGCGGCGTTGCCGTCAGCACGAGCCTGCGTCCAAAGACAAAGGTAGAAATGGTTGTCAGCAAGGTTCCGGTAGAACAGGTTGTCGACACCTGCCGCAAGGTGCTGTACACCGGTCATATCGGCGACGGCAAAATCTTTATCTATGACGTACAGAACGTCATCAAGGTTCGTACCGGTGCAGTCGGCTATGACGCCCTGCAGTACGAGGAATAATTGGCAATCCCTCAATCAATCCTTTATACATGTTCAGAGGAAAGACCCGCGCACAGCTGCGCGGGTCTTTTCTTCGCCGTATCGGCAGACAAAAACAAAGCGGCGGCTGAATGCTCAGCTGCCGCTTTTGTGTACATATGCGTGATTATTCTGCGCCGACCGTGCAGATGTAGCCTGCGCTGTTGATGGCCTTTTGCAGAGCCTGACCCTGCTCCTTGCCGCCGACCTCGCAAACCACGTGAACAATGGCCTCGTTGATGTCGAGGTTTGCATTGACGCGGTCATGCTGGAACATGATGATGTTCGCGTTCTGCTCGGCGATGATGCCAGCCAGACGCTCCAGAGAGCCCGGTACATCCGGCATGATGACGTTGAACTTCATGTGGCGGTAACGGGTAACCAGACCCTTTTCGACGATGCGGTGGATGAAGCTCACGTCGATGTTGCCGCCGGACAGGACACAAGCGACCTTCTTGCCTGCGAAATCGCGCTTGCCTGCGAGCAGTGCCGCCAGAGAGGAGGCGCCTGCCGGCTCTACGACCTGCTTGGTGCGCTCGAGCAGCATCAGGATGGTAGCAGCGATGTCGTCATCGGATACCGTCACCATGTCGTCAACAAAGGCGTTGATGTGCTCCATGGTCTTGGTGCCCGGGCACTTGACGGCGATGCCGTCCGCAATCGTGTGCACGGCATCGCTTGCAAGGATGCTGTCCTGATGGAAGGAGTTGACGATTGCCGGTGCACCCTCTGCCTGTACGCCGATGACCTCAATGCGCGGGTTGATCTGCTTGACGCAGGCAGCCACACCGGACAGCAGGCCGCCGCCGCCCGCCGGAACCAAAATCACGTCGACAGCCGGCTGGTCGCGCAGGATTTCCATGCCGATGGTGCCCTGACCTGCCATAACGTCCTCATCATCAAACGGATGAATAAAGGTCGCACCGGTTTCCTCTACGATTTCCATTGCCTTGGCATAGGCGTCATCGTAGCACGAGCCGGACAGCACGACGTTCGCGCCGTAGCCCTTGGTCGCGGATACCTTGGCAATCGGGGTGGAACGCGGCATACAAATGGTAGCCGGAATGCCGATCTGTCTTGCGGCAAACGCAACGCCCTGCGCGTGGTTGCCTGCGGAAGAAGCGATGACAGACTTGAGTCCGCCTGCCTCGTACAGCTTCATGATTTTGTTGTATGCACCGCGCACCTTGAAGGAGCCGGTTTTCTGCTGGTTTTCGCACTTCAGAAAGACTTCTGCGCCGGTCATGCCGGAGAAGGTTGTCGAAGAGGAGAGCGGAATATTGTGAACGACCGGCTGCAAACGCTGCGCAGCTTCGTCGATGTCTTTGATGGTAATCATTGGTAATCATTTCCTCCTGTTTGCTTGTTTTTTTCGATTCTGTTTCATTGTATCATTCCTATATGAGGAATTCAAGGGATTTGGTTGTATTTCAAAAACTTCCCTGTTATAATGAAATAAGAATAAAATAACAGGAAATGAGGTTATTCGATGGCACATTATGACTTGAAAACATCGCAGCTGCGCGACTACGTTGGGGTACTCAAGGCGGGCGACACGGTATCCCTGACGGGAACCGTTTACACCGCGCGCGATGCGGCGCATAAAAAGATTTTGGCAGCATTGGAAAACGGGGAGCAGGTACCGTTTGACATTCAGGATTCTGTCGTATACTATGCGGGCCCGACGCCGGCAAAGCCGGGACAGGTCATCGGCTCCTGCGGCCCGACCACTTCCGGCCGTATGGACCCGTTCTCTCCGACGCTCATCGAGAAGGGTCAGGTATGCATGATTGGCAAGGGCGTGCGCAACCAGAAGGTGCACGATGCCATGCAGAAGTACGGCTGTGTCTATATGGTGGCAATCGGCGGCGCGGGCGCTGTCATCGCGGACTCCGTCAAGTCCCTCGAAGTCGTTGCCTATGACGAGCTGGGCTGCGAGTCGGTCAAGCGTCTGACTGTGGAAAACTTTCCGGCAATCGTGTCGATGGACGCGCAGGGCGGCAGCCTGTACGCAACCGGCATTGCACAGTTCCGCACGGCGGACAAAGATTGATAAAATTTTATCGAAATTTTGCGTGAAAACTTGTGGAAATGGACATGATTCGGTCAATATCGCCGCAAGTTGATAAACAATGAATCAAAAAAATCAAAGTAATTGCTCAATGAAGGAATAAACGGCAAAAAAGCATCCGGCGAAAAGGCGCGGGGCATGATTGACAAGTAACTTTTGTTACGATACAATACATCTGTTGAGAATAAGACAAGCTCGCATTTTGGGAAGAGGAGAGGCGTGCATGAGAAGTTTTGAGACCGACGTCCAAAAAATAAAGTATAAGGTACTTCGTGCAGTGGCGGAGCACGCGCTGAACGAAAGAATGGAAGATGTATATTATTCTGTCCCGCTTGAGGTTGTTCCGGGCAGAAAACCGACCATGCGCTGCTGCATTTACAAGGAACGCGCCATTGTCGGCGAGCGCGTGCACACGGCGCTGGGCGGAGACCGCGGCGACAACGTCATTCAGGTCATTGACATCGCCTGTGACGAATGTCCGGTAGACCGGTACACCGTCAGCAACGCCTGCCGCGGCTGTCTGGCGCACCGCTGCATGAAGGCCTGTCCGAAGGGCGCCATCAGCAGAACCAAATCCGGAAAGATGGAAATTGATCCGGAAAAGTGCATCCACTGCGGCCGCTGCGCAAAGGCCTGTCCGTATGAGGCGATTACCGAGAACGTTCGTCCGTGTGAGCGCGCCTGCAAGGTCGGCGCCATCAAGATGAACGACCTGCAGAAGGCGGAAATCAACTACGACAAGTGCATCAGCTGCGGCGCCTGCGTGTTCCAGTGTCCGTTCGGCGCAGTGGTGGACAATTCTTCCATTGTCGATGCCATCAAGCTGCTCAAGCAGGCGGATCACCGCGGCTATTACACGGTGGCGATTGTCGCACCGGCGATTGCCTCGCAGTTCAAGGGCGTCAAGCTGGGACAGGTCAAGCAGGCACTGCGCAATCTGGGATTCCATGATGTGGTCGAAGCGGCATTGGGCGCCGATATGGTCGCAAAGAAGGAATCCAAGGAGCTGGCGGAAAAGGGCTTTTTGACCTCCTCGTGCTGTCCGGCATTTGTCAGCTACATCAAGAAGCACATGCCGGAGATGGCGGAGCACATCTCACACAACCTGTCTCCGATGGCGGAGCTTGGCAAATACATCAAGGAAAACAGTGCGTGGCCGGTTAAGACGGTATTTATCGGCCCGTGCACCGCAAAGAAGGAAGAACAGAAGCTGGAGCACGTTCGCCCGTGGGTGGACTGCGTGCTGACGTTTGAGGAAATGGTGGCACTGCTGGATGCGGCGGACTGCGCACCGGAGGAACAGGGCGAGCTGCCGGTCAGCGATGCTTCGTACTTCGGCCGTATTTTTGCGCGCTCGGGCGGTCTGACCGAGGCGGTTGTCGAGAGCATCAAGGAGCAGGAAATCGACTTTGAGCCGAAGGCGGCTGTTTGCAGCGGCATCGAACAGTGCAAGGTTGCGCTGCTCAAGGCGAAGATGGGCAAGCTGGCGGAAAACTTTATCGAGGGCATGGCGTGTGAGGGCGGCTGCGTCAACGGCGCGGGTGCAATCAGCCATCTGCCGACGGATCGGCGCTCGGTGGACACGTTTGCAAAGACAAGCTCGAAGGAAGGCGTCAACATGTCGGTTGGCAGCTACGAGACCAAATTCTAATTGCATAGCAACGCATTGTAGCACCAGAGGCAGAATTTTGCCTCTGGTGTTTTTTTGCTTGTAAAAAATTACAAATTTTGGTATCATGGAAACGGAACGGTTATTCTGCAGAACGTGCGGATAATAAGGAGGTAAAAGATGAACTGGAAAAAACGAGTGACCAGTCTGGTATTGGCTATGTGCCTGCTGGCTGGTATGCTGCCGACCATGGCGTTTGCAACCGAAACGCCGCGGGCGGAAAAGAAAACCAGTGTCGCCGGCATGCCGTTTACGGATGTCGAGGCGGGCAGCTGGTACAGCGACGCCGTGCAGTATGTGTACGACAACAAGCTCATGAACGGCACGGCGCCGACCAAGTTTGAGCCGTACACCGTCATGTCGCGCGCGATGGTTGTGCGGATTCTGTACAACAAATCCGGCAATCCGGAGGTGAAGGGCGATTCGTCCGGCTTTACCGATGTCAACAAGTCGGATTGGTATTTTACCGCGGTCAAGTGGGCGTATGAAAACGGCTATGCCTCGGGCGTGGGAAACAATCGCTTCGACCCGAATGCCGATGTGACGCGCGAGCAGTTTGCGCAGTTCCTGTACAACTATGCGGGAAAGCAAACGGTAGAGGGAGATTATCTGTCCAAGTTTCCGGACGGAGACAGCGTTTCGTGGTCTAAAAATTCCATGAACTGGGCGGTGTCTCACAAGCTCATCAACGGCACAAAGGAAAACGACGTCAATTATCTGCGGCCGCAGAACGGCACGACCCGTGCGCAGGCGGCAATTATTTTGCGCTCGTTCTGCCTGATGCAGGAGGGCGAAAGCAACTATGCCATTCTGGACTTGAACGTGAGCGGACAGAAGGCGACGGTGCAGGCAAGTGCATCCGGCGCGTGCACGCTCAACATTCGATTCCTGAATGAGGACACGGACAAAGAGCTCAATATTTCGGCGACTGCTTCCGTTCCGGCGGGAACCGAGATGGGCGAGGTGACAGCAGACATCACCGGCAACATGCTGCCGACGCATTACAAGGCGGTTTTGACGCTGACGGATGCGAACGGAAAGCAGCTGTGCGATTCGTTTACCAGCATGAAGTACACGACGGCGCAGGAAAAATTCGATGCGCAGACCGTGGACGATTTCAAGGACGAGACCGTCATCAATTTTGACGAGGACAAGACCGACAACTTCGGCGTTCTGGACGACACAGTCAAGACGCCGACGGCACAGCAGGATGTCAACGTCATTGAGCAGAATGCAAAGAATACATATACCGTTACCAACGCCGATGCATCGGCAAAATCGCTCAAAAAGGGCGATGAAGCGCTGTTTTACGATGAAAACGGCGAAGAAGTGCTGGTTTCCGTTGAAAATATTTCGGTTTCCGGCTCGACAGTGACCATCACGCCGAATGAGGACGCCGTTCTTTCGGACTTCTATCAGGTGCTGAAGGTGGATGAGACGGTGTCTGCCAATCCGGCGGACATTGATATGAGCGATGCGGACGAAGGCGTGACGCTGGTGAATGAAAATGCCCAGCAGAGCGCAAGCGCATCCGGCTCGAAGGCGGACAGCAAGGGCGAGGAATTGGATCTTTCCAAGGCAGTCAAAATGCAGTTGGAGTACAAAACCAAGCACTTCAAAGTCAACGGCAGTGTATCCGTAGAGGAAAGCATTGAGCTTGCGATTACCTATGATGCAAAGCTGTTCGGCGAAGATTATGTGTACTGCAAGGTCATCTCGACCACCACGGGCAAGGTCAATGCAGATATTCGCGCCAAGGTGGACAATGACGAAGCGGTCAAGAACCAGACGGACAAGGCGGAAGTAAAACTCGGCAGAATTCCGTTCCCGATCGGTGCCGGATTCTCTGTTTCTGTTGCGGTGACATTGCCGATGGAAATCAGTCTGGAGGGCGGCGTGTCCTCTACCGCGACGAGTCAGGTAAAGGCAGGCTTTATTTACGACAGCGACAGCGGCAGACAGAACATTTCTTCAAAGTCCTTCAACGTAGATTACATTCGCGGAGAAGCGAAGTTTGAGGTGAAGATTGGCCCGAAGGCCGCGCTGAGCGTTGAATTTTTGAAGGACGTTGTCAAGGCCGAATTGAGCGCACAGGCAGGCGGCGACTTTACGGCAACGGCGAAAATCGGCTCGGCAGGAACGACAAACGGCGAATCCATTCATGCGTGCACAAGCTGCTTGGACGGTGAAATCTATCTGTTTGCGGAATCCCATGCGAATTTGAAATGGAAAATCACAAAGCACGTGAACGGAACGATTTTTGACATTACGCTGATGGAGATGCAAAAACCGATTACCGATTTTTATGTCTCGCTGGTCAACGACAAGGATTCTCCGCTGGGCGGAAAGATAAAGATGGGCTTCGGCACCTGCCCGAACAACAAATACCGCACGACGTTCCGCGTCAAAGATACGAGCGGAACCGAAGTAAAGACCGCTTCCGTGGCTGTTGCCAAGGACGGCACCTCTGTCGGCACGGCGAAAAACGGAGAGAATCTGTATCTCTATAACGGCGATTACACGGCGTCCAGCAAGGTGGACAACAAAAAGCTCGGCAAATCGTTTGAGGTCAAGAATGCGGCGTCTACCGTGACGCTCAATGCCAAGACAGACGGCGCAGTGGATCCGGACAAGCCCAAGCCAGGCGATACCGTGGAGAGCGGCACCTGCGGCGACGATCTCACGTGGAAGCTGGACAGCAACGGCACGCTGTTCATTGAGGGCACGGGAAAGATGTACGACTATCGCATAAATGACGCAGGAGATCCGCCATGGTATGATCTGCACGTAAATGCGGTATACATTGGCGATGGTGTGACGAACATCGGAAGAAGTGCATTTGACGGATGCAGCATGGAAACGTTGAGAATTCCGGATACTGTGACGCGGATCGCAGACAGCGCATTTTGGAGCTGCAGTTCGCTGAAAAATATCGATATACCGGAAGGTGTCGTATCCATTGGAGAGCACTCATTCGGCTCTTGCGACAGCGCCGAGCGCGTTACCATTCCGAGCACGTTGAAGGATATCGAACCTGATGCCTTTACAGACTGCTATGGTGTGAAGGAATATCGGGTTGCCGCAGGAAATCCGAACTATTGCTCGTCTGGCGGCGCCCTGTTTGACAAGGCGATGACGAAACTGATTCGCTATCCGAATGCAGATGAAGCGACAGAATATGCGGTGCCGAACGGCGTGGTTGAGATAGAAAATGGCGCCCTGTGGCACAGCAAGCATCTGGTTCGTTTGTCCATTCCGAGCAGTGTGCAGAGCATGGGCTCGGTAGCAGGCTGCGATTTGCTGGAAGAAATTTCCGTTGACCCCAACAATACAGCGTATTGCTCGGCAGACGGCATTCTGTTCACCAAGGGACAGACAAAGCTGATTTGGTACTCGCGGCACAGAAGCGATACCTCGTATGACATTCCGAGCAGTGTAGAAGCAATCGGGCCGCAAGCCTTTGGACACTGCAAAAATTTGAAAACCGTCAACATCCCGAACGGTGTGAAGACGATTAGCACGCAGGCATTTTATGCATGCACAGGTTTGACGAGCATTGATATTCCGGACAGCGTGACATCGCTTGGTTTTTGGGCTTTTGAGGATTGTTCCGGCTTGGAGACCGCAACCATTGGAAGTGGAATAACCAAACTGGATTCTACATTTTATGATTGCAGCTCGCTGAAAACAGTGACGATAGCAGACAGCGTGACGAAGATTGCCTCGTATACGTTTTACGGAACGGATTTGAAGGATGTCTATTTCAAGGGAAGCAAGGAACAGTGGGATGCCATTACCATTGATTACGATGGCAACTCTCGTTTGGAATCGGCTGCCATTCATTACAACAGCTGATTGCTTGTAAAACAAAGAGACAAGCGCACATCCCCGCCGGCTTGACCGGCGGGGATTTTGCATGCAGACACAAGAAAAGCGGTATGCTTTTTCCTGCCCGCTGCATAGAATGGGAGAGACTATGCAAAGGGAGGCGTGCCAATATGCCGACTGTTTTTCTCAGCCCGTCCACGCAGGAATATAATGCGTATTATGACGGCGCGGGCAGCGAAGAATATTATATGAATCGGATTGCGGATGCGATGGTGCCGGATTTGGAGGCGTCCGGCATTACGGTGCTGCGCAACAGCACCAGCGACACCGCCGTGACCAGCGCACAGAAATCCAATGCGGGAAACGCAGAATTTCATCTGGCGATTCACTCCAATGCCGCACCGGAAAATCTTGCGGGAACCCTGCGCGGCACGGATGTCTATTATTACACCGGCAGTGAAAAGGGCAGACGAGCGGCGGATATTTTTGCCAACAATTTCAGTTTGATTTCCCCGACGCCGCAGCGCGTGCACGTCATCGCGACATCCCGTCTGGCGGAGCTTCGCCGGACGGCGGCGCCAGCCATTCTCATAGAAATCGCATACCATGACAATCCCGACGATGCCAATTGGATTCGCGCCAATATACGCGACATTGCGCGCAATTTGTCGGTGTCCACGGCGGATTATTTCGGTGTGCCGTTTCGTCAGGCGGTGAGCGGGTGAACAGCCGCTGGATGATTGTCCAAGGGCGGACGGTGCTGACGGCGGGCGCGGTGCTTGCCGTCCTGCTGCTGGCGGGCGGCTGGGGTATCCAGCGCATCGTGTTGGCAGCGGCGCAGCAGGAAACCATGCTGCTGCCCGCGGCGATGTATCACAGCGTGACCGATGCGGGAGATTCTCCGGCGCAGTATGTCATTTCGCCGTCTATGCTGGAGAGCGACCTGCAATATCTTCAAGCACACGGGCGGGAGACGGTTACCGTGCGCGATTTGCTCGCCTATGTGCAAGATGGCGCAGCACTGCCGGAAAAACCGGTGCTGCTGACGTTTGATGACGGGTATTACAACAATTATAAATACGCCTATCCGCTGCTCAAACAATACGGCATGCGGGCGGTGCTGTCGCCGGTTGCCAGCCTGACCGAGCGGTTTTCTCAGACCGACGAGGCGGAACAGGAAGCGTGGTCGTACTGCACCGGACGGGAGCTTCGGGAGATGGCGGATTCCGGTGTGTTCGAGATACAAAACCATTCGTATGATTTTCACGAGTTAAAGCCGCGCAAGGGCTGCCTGCGCATGGCGGGAGAGACCGCGGCGGCATATCGGCAGTGCTTTTTGTCCGACACGCGACGGGCACAGGATTTGTTTGTCTCGCTGGGCATAGAGGCGCCGGTGTGCTATACGTATCCATACGGCGCTGTCAATGCCGAAGCGCAAGCGCTGACGGCGGTGTGCGGCTTTTCGGTCACGCTGCGCTGCGAAGAAGGCGTGACGGCGCTCACGCGGGATACGGCGTGCCTGAAAGGCATACGGCGCAACAATCGGGACGGCAGATGGAGCAGCGCGCAGTTTTGGGATGCACTGCTCGCACAGACGGAGGGATGAGCATGAGATGCAACTGTCAAAACGGCTGCCGCCTCGCGGAGCTGCGCTGCAAAGAGGTCATCAGCGTCAGCGACGGCAGCCGCCTCGGCTATGTCAGCGATGTGGAGATTGACACGTGTACGGGCAGGCTGGCGGCGCTTATCGTGCCGGCAAAAAACAATCTGGCGTTTTGGAACCGGAAACAGGACTATGTCATTCCGTGGGAGGCGATTCGCCGCATCGGGGACGATATTATTTTGACCAGCTTTTGCGCCGATGCGCCGGTGCAGGCGCCGCGCGCAAAAGAATTTTGAAAAAACGCGAAAATTTTTCTTGCGTTTGGCACGGCGGTATGTTACAATCATCAAGTATGAAAAATACGCACACATCGCGTAAGCGGCGTGGTGCCCTGTCACATAGAGGCGGGGTCGCTGCCAAATGGAACGATGTGGAGGAAACAACTTTAGGAGGATATTTCAATGTCTGTAATTTCTATGAAGCAGCTGCTGGAAGCTGGCGTACACTTTGGCCATCAGACCAGAAGATGGAACCCGAAAATGGCTCAGTACATTTTCACCGAGAGAAACGGTATCTACATTATCGATCTGCAGAAGACCGTAAAGAAGCTGGAGGAGGCTTACTTCTTCGTTCGTGATACCGCTGCTGCTGGCGAGTCCATTCTGTTCGTTGGTACCAAGAAGCAGGCTCAGGACGCTATCCGTGAGGAAGCTGAGCGCGCTGGCATGTTCTACGTAAACGCAAGATGGCTGGGCGGCATGCTGACCAACTTCACCACCATGCGTACCCGTATCGCTCGTCTGAACCAGCTGAAGAAGATGCAGGAAGACGGCACCTTCGATCTGCTGCCGAAGAAGGAAGTTATCAAGCTGCAGCTGGAGATCGCTAAGCTGGAGAAGTACCTGGGCGGCGTCAAGGACATGAAGAAGCTGCCGGGCGCTATGTTCGTTGTAGATCCGCGCAAGGAGAAGAACGCAATCGCTGAGGCTCGCAAGCTGAAGATTCCGGTAGTTGCTATCGTTGATACCAACTGCGATCCGGACGAAGTTGATTACGTAATCCCGGGCAACGATGACGCAATCCGCGCTATCAAGCTGATCTCTGCTACCATGGCTAACGCTGTACTGGAAGGCAAGCAGGGCGAGCAGCTGGCATCTGAGGAAGCTGAAGAGAAGGCTGCTGAGTAATCTCTGATACAAAGCAAATAGAAAAAGCCCGCCGCGTTGTTTCGGGCGGGCTTTTTTCACAAAAACGGAACGATTATATCTAGGAGGAATTTACACCATGGCATTTTCTGCAAAGGATGTAAAGGCACTGCGCGAGCAGACCAATGTTGGTATGATGGATTGCAAGAAGGCACTGACCGAAGCTGACGGTGACTTCGACAAGGCAATTGAGATCCTGCGTGAGAAGGGTCTGGCAAAGGCTGCTAAGAAGGCTAGCCGCGTTGCTGCTGAGGGCATCGTAAGCATCGAAATCTGCGACAAGTGCGGCGCTGCTGCAATCGTAGAAGTAAACTCTGAGACCGACTTCGTTGCAAAGAACGCTGACTTCCAGAAGTTCGCTTCTGACGTAGCAAAGGTTGTTATCGCTGAGAATCCGGCAGATCTGGACGCTCTGAAGGCTGCTAAGATGGGCGACGTAACCGTTGAAGGCGCTCTGCAGGAGAAGGTTCTGACCATCGGCGAGAATCTGCAGATCCGCCGCTTCGAGCGTTACGACGAGAGCACCGTAAACGTTGGCTACACCCATATGGGCGGCGTTATCGGCGTTCTGGTTGGTCTGGAAGTTTCCGACAACCTGAAGGGCAATCCGGCAGTTATCGAGCTGGGCAAGGACATCGGCATGCAGGCAGCTGCAATGCGTCCGCTGTTCATGGACAAGTCTGACGTAGATCAGGCTACTCTGGACAAGGAGAAGGAAATCCTGCTCATCCAGGCTACCGAGGAGAACAAGACCGCTGCTAAGCCGAAGCCGCAGCAGATCATCGAGAAGATGGTTATGGGCCGTATCGGCAAGTACTACGAGGAGAACTGCCTCCTGCAGCAGGCTTTCGTAAAGGAGAACAAGGTTTCCGTAGAGAAGCACATCGCTGCTGTTGCTAAGGAACTGGGCGGCTCCATCAAGCTGGTTAAGTACACTCGCTACGAGAAGGGCGAGGGCATCGAGAAGAAGCAGGACGACTTCGCAGCAGAAGTTGCTTCCATGGCAAAGTAATCTCAATACAGCGCAATTTTCAGCCCCTGCTTCGGGCAGGGGCTGTCTTTTCACCAAGGCAATTTACTCAGTTGCGGTTTAATCTACTAAAGTGACCGCGAACGGGAAAGGAGAACTACAATGGCACCACAGAAAGGCAATTTGATGACCTTCCGCGAAGACGTCCGCGTACTGGACTGCACCATTCGCGACGGAGGACTGTGCAACGACTTCCGCTTTACGGATGATTTCGTTCGAGACTTGTACCAGACCAATCTGGCAACCGGTACGGATTACATGGAGTTTGGATATAAGGCTTCTGTCGATCTGTTCAATCCGGAGGACTTTGGCAAGTGGAAGTTTTGCAGCGATGAGGACATCTATGACATTGTCGGAGACAATGACACCAACATGAAGATTTCTGTCATGGCGGACGTCGGACGCACCGACTACAAGCGCGACATCCGCGAGAGAAGCAACAGTCCGGTGGACTTGGTGCGCGTGGCAACCTACGTCAAGACGATTCCGGCAGCCATCGACATGATTGAGCACTGTGCAAAGATGGGATATGAGACCACCTGCAACGTCATGGCAGTGACGCAGGCGCGCCGCGAGGATTTGCTGGAAGCGCTGGAGCTGCTCGGCCAGTCTCCGATTCACACGGTGTACATTGTGGACAGCTACGGCTCGCTGTATCCGGAGGAAATCCGCGACATTTCGGATATGTATCTGGAAAAGATGGACAAATACGGCAAGCAGGTGGGCATTCACGCGCACAACAACATGCAGCTGGCATTTGCCAATACCATCACCGCCTGCGCAAACGGCGTCAGCATGCTGGACGCGACAATGAACGGCATGGGACGCGGCGCGGGAAACTGCATGATGGAACAGCTCATGACCTTCCTGCGCAACCCGAAATACCAGCTGCCGCCGGTGCTTCGCTTTGTCGAGCAGCACATGGACAAGCTGCGTGCGGAGGGCGTCAAGTGGGGATACGACACGCCGTACCTGCTGACCGGATACATGGACATGCATCCGCGCACGGCAATTGCCTTTACCAAGGACAATCGTCACGACTACGCGACCTACTTTGCAAATCTGGGGCATGAATAAATACAGACTGCTGCCGCCGAACCTTGTGTTCGGCGGCGGTTTTTTGTGCCAATTTCCGAAGAACCTGTCAGTTTTGCGTCAGGTATTGTGCAAATGGAAAAATTAAGCTATAATAATAGCAACAGTACGAACGCACAAAGGAAGGAGAAGGCTATGACCTTGAGAAATCTGCGCATTTTTTTGGCGGTTGCGGACTGCGGCAGCATGAGCGAGGCGGCAAAGAAAATGCACATTGCGCAGCCCTCTGTCAGCGGCACAATCAGTGAAATAGAGGAGCAGTATCAGGTGCGCCTGTTCGAGCGGCTGGGCAGACGGCTGTATATCACACCGACCGGTGAACAGCTGTGTGAATACGCGCGGCATATTTTGTCCGCCTTTGACTCGATGGAACAGCGTCTGCGCAATGCGGATGACACGGATATGCTGCGCATCGGCGCGACGGTCACGGTGGGAACCTGCATTTTGGGAGATGTTCTCAAGCGCTATATTGCGGAAACCGGCCATCCGGCGCCGCGGGTGCTCGTGGACAACACGCAGGTCATCGAACAGCAGCTGCTCAAGAGCGAATTGGATGCAGCCATCGTCGAGGGCAGCATTTCCAGTCCGGATCTCGTTACACAGTGCATGATGAATGACCCGCTGGCGCTGGTGTGCGCGGCGCATCACAATCCGTTTGGAGAACGCCGGTGCGTCAGCATGGCGGAATTGCAGCGCATTCCGTTTATTCTGCGCGAGAAGGGCAGCGGCACACGAGAGGTGTTTGAGCGCGCGATGCCGCACATCAACGCCCAATGGGTGTGCAACAACAGCGAGGCGATTTTGCACGGCGTCGAGCAGGGCTTCGGCATGACGGTGATTTCGCGCCGGCTGGCAGAACAGCGGCTGGCAAGCGGCAGCCTCATCGAGCTGCGCGTGATGGATATGTCGCTGGAACGGCAGTTTTCCGTGGTTTGGCATAAAAACAAATACAAAAGCAACAGTTTACAGCAGTTTATCGACATCAGCACGCGGTATGGCTTGGAACAGGAACGAAACTAAAACAAAATCTCCTTCCCGCAGGAAGGAGATTGTTTTTGCTCAAATGCGCGCTTCAATGGCATCGTTGAGCGTTTGAATGGCTTTGATGCGTCCGAATTTTTTGTCCTGCGATTCCACAATCGTCCACGGCGCGTATTCCGTAGAGGTCAGACGAATCATGTCGTTGACGGCGGTTTCGTACTGATCCCATTTTTCGCGGTTGCGCCAGTCCTCATCCGTGATTTTCCATTGTTTTTCCGGTGTCTCCTGCCGTTCCTTGAAGCGGCGCAGCTGTTCATCCGAATCAATGTGCAGCCAGAATTTGATGAGAATGGCGCCCCATTTTTGCAGCTCGTATTCCAATTCGTTGATTTCCTGATAGGCGCGCTTCCATTCTTCCTCTGTGCAGAAGCCTTCCAGCCGCTCAACCATGACGCGGCCGTACCATGTGCGGTCAAACACCGTGATATGTCCGTCCTCCGGAAGATGCTGCCAGAACCGCCACAGATGGTTGTGCGCCTTTTCCGTCGGTGTCGGGGATGCAATCGGCACCACCTCATAGCCGCGCGGATCCAGCGCCGCCGTCAGCCGCTTGATGTTGCCGCCCTTTCCCGCTGCGTCCCAGCCCTCGTATGCCACGATGACCGGAATGCGCTTGCGATACACGATGTTGTGCAGCTTGGCGAGCTTTTTTTGCTCCTTGTGCAGCAGGTTTCGATACACGTCCTCGTCAATGGAGCGGTACAGCGGGACATCCTCCAGCAGCGGCTTTTTGACCAGATGGAAGGTGTGCATCTGGGCGTGATACTCTGACGGGATAATCACTTTTTTCTCGTCCAGCGCGGAACGAATCGACCGCACGATGACTTGATAGATTTCATTCATCGCGCTGCGGCGCTCCTGCGCGCTGATGACGTGCCAAGGGGCAAATACGGTGTTGGTTTTTTCCAGCATTTCATCGTAGACGCGGTAGTATTCCTTGTAGTGCTTGTTGCGGTATTGGTCGCGCTCCGTCACGCGCCAGCGGGTGTTTTTGTCGCGCATGAGCTTTTCCTGCCGGTGCGCCTGCTCCTTGGCGGAGATGTGCAGGAAAAACTTGATGATGAGATAGCCGTCCTGCGACAGCTCTCGCTCAAACGTGTTGATGCTCTCCATGCGGCTGTACGCCTCGTCAACCGAGAGATTGTTTTCCAAACGGGCGCGGGAGACCTCCGGATACCAGCTCTCGTCAAAAATCGCCATTTGTCCGCGCTCCGGCGTGCGCCGCCAGTGCCGCCACAAAAACGGATAGCGCTGTTCCTCCGGTGTGGGGTCCTTGGTGTTGTAGACCTTGAAGAAGCGCGGGTCGAGTGTCTGAATCATGCTGGCAATCATGCTTCCTTTGCCGGAAGAATCCCAGCCCTCAAACAAAACGATGACCGGCAGCTTGCTCTCCTTCATGCGGTGCTGGAGCTGGGCAAGCTCTCCGCGCACCTCGCGCGTTTCCAAACGGTATTCAACATCCGTCATGTGGCGGTTGAAATCGACGTGATTCAGCATAAATACCCTCCTTTGTCTCTGAATGTAACAATAGATGATTCTTATTATACCATAGTTTGCGGGGGATTTCACGGAATATTCGGCGCGGGGAAAAATAACCATGGAGAAAACAAGTGGAAATACTTGACAGACGGTGCTGAAATCTGATAGTATATAAATAGTAAAAATGATTCCTGTTTTCAAGTGGAACGGTGACTGAGGGAGGTGTAACTCGATGAAATATTCCAGACAGAGAGAGCTCGTGCGGGAAGCAGTGGAAAAATCTTCGATTCACCCGACGGCGGATGAGGTGTATCAGGAGGTTCGGAAGCGGGAGCCGACCATCAGCTTGGCAACCGTGTACCGCAATCTCAATCAGCTTTCGGAAAATCATCTGATTCGGCGCGTTGTCGTTCCGGGGGATTCCGACCATTTCGACCACACGCTCAAAGAGCACGAGCACATGATCTGCACCCAGTGCGGATGCGTGGTGGATATTTGGCCGCAGGTGTCGCTGCAGGAGCTGTTTTCCGGCATGGAGGGCGCGCACATCACGGGATATGATTTGACGCTGTACGGCGTTTGCGACGACTGCGCGCGCAAGCGCAGCGAGGCGGAGCAGCAGGATACACAGCATGTATAACGAAAAGCAGGTGTTTTTGACACCTGCTTTTTTATGCTGTGACAAGAATTGTCAGAATTGTGTAAAATCCGTTGCGATATTTGAATGGATTTGGTATAATGAACATATTATCAGTAGCCCAAAGAGAGAGCAAAACGGCAGGCTGAATCAAAAGAATGGGACTTGTAGAAGGAGGAACCAGCATGAAACGAATTGGTATGCTGACGAGCGGCGGCGATTGTCAGGGCTTGAACTCGACCCTGCGCGGTGTTGCAAAAGCGCTGTATGAGGAATACGGCAAGGAAGTAGAAATCTACGGCTTTAAGGATGGATACAAGGGACTCATTCAGGGAGAATACCGCCTCATGTCTCCGAGCGACTTTTCCGGCATTCTGACGATTGGCGGCACCATTCTCGGCACTTCGCGCCAGCCGTTTAAGAATATGCGGGATAAAGATGAAAATGGTGTCGATAAAGTCACCAAGATGATAAAGACCTATCAGGATATGCAGCTGGATTGTCTGGTTATTCTCGGCGGCAACGGCACGACAAAGACCGCGAACCTGCTGCGCGAGGAAGGCTTGAACATCATTTCCCTGCCAAAGACCATCGACAACGACCTGTGGGGCACCGAGGTTACGTTCGGCTATCAGACCGCGGTGGACATTGCGACCGATGTGCTGGATAAGGTGCATTCGACGGCAACCTCTCACAGCCGTGTATTCTTGGTAGAAATCATGGGTCATGGTGCCGGCTGGCTCACCCTGAGCGCGGGCATTGCGGGCGGCGCAGATATTATTCTGATTCCGGAAATTCCGTATGATCTGGATGCGGTTGTCCATGAGCTGGAGGAGCGCCGCCGTCACGGCCACGCGTTCAGCATTGTCGCTGTGGCAGAGGGCGCGATTTCCAAGGAAGAAGCAAAGATGTCCAAGAAGGAATTCAAGGCAGCCCGTGCAAAGATGACGGACCCGTCCATCAGCTTCCGTCTGGCGCGTGAACTGAGCGAAAAATGTTCGCAGGAAATCCGCATCGTGAATCCGGGACACATTCAGCGCGGCGGCGGTCCGGATGCGTATGACCGCATTCTGACCACGCGTCTGGGTACCGGCGCGGCACGCCTGATTAAGCACAAGCAGTACGGCAACATGGTAGCGATTCGCAACAATGAAATCGTTGCGGTTCCGCTCAGCGAGGTTGCCGGAAAGCTCAAGACGGTGCCGGTAGACAACGATCTGGTACAGGCAGCGCGCGACATCGGCATCAGCTTCGGCGATGAGAGTCCGGAAAAGGAAAAGAAGAAGGACAAAGACAAGAAAAAGGATAAAGACAAAAAGGACAAAGAAAAGAAGGACGAAAAAGCATAAGCTTTTTTGATGCAAGGGGGCTGTCCAAAGAATTGGGCAGCCCCTGCGTTTGTCTGAAGGAGGAACGTATGAGAGCAGCACTGATCCAGCTTCGCGTCAGCAGCGGAGAAGTACCGGCACAGCGCTGGATGCGGGTAGAGCGTATGCTGTCCCAGCTGATGGGGCAATGTGTGGACTTGATTTTGCTGCCGGAATTGTGGAGCGTTGGATTTTCCAACTTTGCACAGTATCGGGAAGCGGCGGAGCCGCTGCACGGAACAACCCTGCTGCGGTTGGCGCCGTGGGCGCGCAAGCTGGAGGCGCACATCATGACGGGGAGCTTTGTGGAGCGCTGCAGCAGCCAGTACTATAACACAGCGGCGCTGCTGGACAGCCGCGGCATTTTGACGGGGACGTATCGAAAAATACATCTGTTTGGATACGACTCGCAGGAACGGCAGCTGCTGACGGCGGGCAGCCAAACCAGTGAAGTTTTGACATCATATGGCGTTGCGGGTATGGCGACCTGCTACGACCTGCGGTTTCCCGAACAATTTCGCCGCATGGTGTCGCGCAGCGCGGAGATGTTTTTGGTTTGCGCGGCATGGCCGAAAGCGCGCATAGAGGATTGGGAGCTGCTCTGCCGCGCGCGTGCGCTGGAGAACCAGAGCTTCTTGCTCGCCTGCAATACCTGCGGCACGTGCGGCGGCGTGGAAGGCGGCGGGCACAGCATAATTGTCTCTCCGGAGGGCAAAATTTTGGCGCAGGCGGGCGAAACGGAACAGGTGCTTGTCGCGGACATCGACCTGAGTGAAACGACAAATATTCGTGCACGATTTCCTGCATTGCGCGACCGCGTCTGCATGTCTTAAATCTTGCTCGCCGGTCGGCGGGGAAAATGACAGAAATATCGCGCAAAGTGTACCATGTTTACACATATCCTGCAGGAAAAAACGAGATAATTGTGAGAAATGCCGATTCTTTCCGCGTTTTTCGAGTAATTTGGGATGTTTTTCATATTGACATTCTGACGCTGGTTAGATAACATAAAAGCACAGGATTTATACCTAAGATAATTTTTCAGGAAAGAGGTTAAACAAAGATGGCATCTATTGATTTGAGCAAATATGGCATCAGTGGCGCTACCGAGATTGTTTACAATCCGTCTTACGAGCAGCTGTTCGAGGAGGAGACCAAGGAAGGTCTGTCCGGTTACGAAGTTGGCAAGCTGACTGAGCTGGACGCTGTAAACGTTATGACTGGTATTTACACCGGCCGTTCCCCGAAGGACAAGTTCATCGTTATGGACGACAACTCCAAGGACACGGTATGGTGGACTTCTGACGAGTACAAGAACGACAACCATCCGGCATCTCAGGAAGCTTGGAAGGCTGTTAAGGAGCTCGCAGTAAAGGAACTGTCCAACAAGAGACTGTTTGTTGTTGATGCATTCTGCGGCGCAAACAAGGATACCCGCATGGCTATCCGCTTCATCGTAGAAGTAGCTTGGCAGGCACACTTTGTTACCAACATGTTCATCAAGCCGACCGCTGAAGAGCTGAAGAACTTTGAGCCGGACTTCGTTGTTTACAACGCTTCTAAGGCTAAGGTTGAGAACTACAAGGAACTGGGTCTGAACTCTGAGACCGCAGTTGTCTTCAACATCACCAGCCGTGAGCAGGTTATCATCAACACCTGGTACGGCGGCGAGATGAAGAAGGGTATGTTCTCCATGATGAACTACTACCTGCCTCTGAAGGGCATTGCCTCCATGCACTGCTCTGCCAACACCGATATGAACGGCGAGAACACCGCCATCTTCTTCGGTCTGTCCGGCACCGGCAAGACCACCCTGTCCACCGACCCGAAGCGCCTGCTGATCGGCGACGACGAGCACGGCTGGGACGACAACGGCGTGTTCAACTTTGAGGGCGGCTGCTACGCAAAGGTTATCAATCTGGATAAGGAATCCGAGCCGGATATCTACAACGCAATCCGTCGTGACGCTCTGCTCGAGAACGTTACCGTTGCTGAGGATGGCAAGATCGACTTCGCTGACAAGAGCGTAACCGAGAACACTCGTGTATCTTACCCGATTGACCATATTCAGAACATCGTTCGCCCGATTTCTTCTGCACCGGCAGCGAAGAACGTAATCTTCCTGTCCGCAGACGCATTCGGTGTACTGCCGCCGGTTTCCGTACTGACTCCGGAGCAGACCCAGTACTACTTCCTGTCCGGCTTCACCGCTAAGCTGGCTGGCACCGAGCGCGGCATCACCGAGCCGACCCCGACCTTCTCCGCTTGCTTCGGTCAGGCATTCCTGGAACTGCATCCGACCAAGTACGCAGAAGAGCTGGTTAAGAAGATGGAAATGAGCGGCGCAAAGGCTTACCTCGTAAACACCGGCTGGAACGGCTCCGGCAAGCGTATCTCCATCAAGGATACCCGCGGCATCATTGACGCAATCCTGAACGGCGATATCAAGACCGCTCCGACCAAGACCATTCCGTACTTCAACTTTGAAGTTCCGACCGAACTGCCGGGCGTTGACTCCGGTATTCTGGATCCGCGCGACACCTACGCTGATGCTTCCGAGTGGGATGCAAAGGCTAAGGATCTGGCTGGCAGATTCATCAAGAACTTTGCAAAGTACGAAGGCAACGAAGCTGGCAAGGCTCTGGTTGCAGCAGGCCCGCAGCTGTAATTGGCTGACGAGAACGCTCGTACCGTATAAAAAACACAACAGCGAGATTGCACATCGAAAGATGGGCAGTCTCGCTGCTTTTTTTATGTTGCGCGGCAGACGCCGGTTCCGTCAAAATGCGGAATAAAGCTCTCGCTGATGGCTTCTGCGTCCTGCGTCCAGCCGTCTAAGCCGAGAAACGCCATTTGCTCACACGCCTCGGCATACGCTTCGTCCGTGATGGGATGCAGCAGTTCCGGATAGTCGGTCAAATCCGTGCACGGCGTAAACTGCCGCATCAGGCTGACAAAGACCTCGGTGCCCCAGCGCTTGGCGATGGTGCGCAGAATGTGCGCCGTGTCCGAGCCGAGATTCGGCAGCATCAAATGGCGGATGATGGTGACGGAACGCATCAGACCGTCTGCGTCGATGACCGGTTCGGCTGTCTGCCGCACCATTTCGTCGATGGCATCGACGGCGACATCAAAGTAATCCGGCGCGCGGGAATAGCGCTCGCTGTAATAGGAGCTGTAATATTTGAAGTCGGGCAGATAAATATCAATCAGGCCGTCTAACATGCGCAGCGTCTCGACGCGCTCATAGCCGCCGCAGTTGTACACAATCGGAATGGTCAGACCGCGCTTGCGTGCGAGCGGAATCGCCTGCGTGAGCTGCGCGGCGTACTGTGTCGGCGTGACCAGATCAATGTTGTGGGCACCGCGCTGCTGCAGAGACAAAAATGTATCTGCCAGACCGGAGATGTCCGTGCAAATGCCGGATGCGTCTGCGTCCAAGCCGGAAATGTCATGGTTTTGACAGTATACGCAGCCGAGCGGACAGTGACAGAAAAAGACTGTGCCTGCGCCGTTGGTGCCGGATAGGCACGGCTCCTCCCATTGGTGCAGAGAAGCGAGACCGATACGGATGCGCGCATCGGCGCCGCAGAACCCGTGTTCGCCTGCGTTTCGGTTGACACCGCACTGTCGCGGGCACAGGGTACAGTGTTCGAGCATGAAAACACCTCCTTTCCCGTCTATCATAGCATAAAAGACTGGGAAAATACAAGAAAATGCGATATACTGTTGTATAGAGAAAACATGGACGGATGGGAGTGTTACAGGATGGATTTTTCAAAATTTCCGGAGCTGGCCAAGGCAGCCAGAGGAGAGGTACAGGCAGATTTGGTATTTCGCGGCGGAAACGTCATCAATGTGTTTACGGGGGAAATTCTGCGCACATCGGTTGCTGTCAAAGACGGCACCATTGTGGGCGTGGGTGACGGATATGTCGGCGCACAGGAAATAGATTTGACGGGAAAATATCTGTGTCCGGGCTTTATTGATGCACACCTGCATTTGGAATCCACCATGGTGACACCGGCGGAACTGGTGGAACGGGCGGTCAAGTGCGGCACAACGACATATATCGCAGACCCGCATGAGGCGGCAAATGTCAGCGGCGCGGCGGGCATTGATTATATTTTGGATGAGACGGAGGACGTACCGGCAAATGTCTATGTGATGATGCCGTCCTGCGTACCGGCGCTGCCGTTTGAGGACAACGGCTGTACCTTTGACGCGGCAGAAATGAAAAAATACCAGAACAATCCGCGCATTTTGGGTTTGGGCGAAGTGATGGATTATGTCTCTACCGTGAACGCCGACCCCGCGATGACGCAAAAGCTCGCCTTGTTTGACGGCAAACCGAAGGACGGCCATGCGCCGGGACTGACGGGAAAACAGCTCAATGCCTATGTGCTGGCGGGCATCACAAACGATCATGAGTGCTCTAGCGTAGAGGAAGTGCTGGAAAAACGCCGGCTGGGTATGCACATTCACATTCGAGAGGGCAGTGCCGCCCGCAATCTGGAGCCGATTATTGACGGCATTATCCTGCACAACATGGATATCAGCGGGTTCTCGTTCTGCACAGATGATAAGCATATCGAAGACATTCACACGGAGGGACATATTGACCATTGCGTGCGCAAGGCGATTGACTGCGGCATTGCGCCGGTCGATGCCATCCGCATGGCAACCATTCACACCGCACAGCATTACGGTCTGGCGCATCAGCTCGGTGCGATTGCGCCGGGCATGCAGGCGGATTTGATTGTGCTGGATGATTTGGAAACCGTGCAGATTCACACGGTATATCATCGGGGCAAGGATGTCGCGGGATTCCGCGCGCAGCCGAAGCTGCCGCAGGACAGCCCGCTGCGGCAAACCATGCACTGTCTGCCGGTTCGTCCGGAGCAGCTGGAACTGCCGGTCGGAGAAAAAAATGACGTCATCCGCGTCATTCCCAACCAGCTGATTACAGGGCATGAGCAAGTGCGCCTGCCGCAGAAAAACGGCTTGTTTGTGCCGAATGATTTGTACAGCAAAATTGCCGTTGTGGAGCGGCATCACAACACGGGCAAAGTCGGTGTCGGCGCCGTGATGGATTTTAATATACAAAACGGTGCGATTGCATCTACTGTGGCGCATGACAGCCATAATCTGTCCGTCATCGGTGACAACGATGCGGATATGCTGCGCGCCATAGAGCACCTGCGTGAGATTGGCGGCGGCTATACACTGGTTCAAAACGGAAAGATTTTGTATACCGTGCCGCTTCCGATTATGGGTCTAATGAGCGATGCCGGATTCCATGCCGTGCAGTCCAAGCTGTCCGCGATGATAGCAAAGGCGCATGAAATGGGCGTGCCGGACGGCGTCTCACCGCTCACGCTGCTGTCGTTTTTGGCGCTGCCGGTCATTCCGGCTCTGCGCATCACCCCGCGCGGCGTCTTTGATGTGGAAAAAATGCAATTTTTGGCGCAATAACAAGCAAAAACCACCGGTTTATCCGGTGGTTTTGTGGTTTATAGAGATAATAACAGATCTTTCAGCTGCGCCGGTGTCTCGACAATATGGGCGGCGCGGTGGGCTTCTGCTTCCTCGCGGCTGCCAAAGCCGTACAAGACGTATGTGCAGTCAATGCCGTGCTTACGGGAGCCTTCGACGTCAAACAGACGGTCACCGATCATTTCCACATCGGAGGGATCCGGATTGCCTGCGCGCTGCAAAGCCAGTTCGACGATTTGTTCTTTGGAATCCATTTTTCCGTCCAATGTGGCGCCGCAAATGGATTCCAGATAAGGCGTCAGTCCGAATTTGTCTGCAATGCGGACGGAAAAGGCTTCCGGCTTGCTCGTGACCATAAAGCAGCGCTTGCCTGCGTCATGTAAGGCTTTTAATACGTCCGGAATGCCGTCATAGACGCGGTTTTCAAACAAACCGCCGGTGGAATACCGTGCGCGATAATCGCGGACAGCCTGCTGTGCCTGCTGCTTGTTCATACCGGCAATGTCCATAAAGCTGTCGATGAGCGGAGGGCCGATAAAGCGGCGCAAATTTTCATCGGACGGATACGGCCAGTTTTGCAAATCCAGTGCGTGACGCACGCAGTTTAAAATTCCCTCGCCGGAGTCTGTCAGCGTTCCGTCAAGGTCAAAAAAGAAAATATGTTTCATGGAAAGCTCCTGTTTGATGAGAAATTAGAATCACTATGAGTGTATCAGATTTTATCTGTTCCTGCAAGCTCAGCGCTGCGATTCCAAGGCACGGCGCAGCTTGAGCAGGGCTTTTTTCTCAATGCGCGAGATGTATGAGCGGGAAATACCGTACTGCTTGGCGGTTTCGCGCTGTGTGAGCGGCGGCTGACCGGTCAGGCCGTAGCGGAGGCGGATGATTTCGCGCTCACGCGGCTCCAAGGTTTGCAGGGCGCGAAACAGCAGCTGCCCTTGGTCGCTGTTGTCCACCTGCTCCAATCCGCGGTCATGGCTGGACAGGACGTCCATCAGGGACAGCGAACTGCCGTCTCCGTCCTGCTCCATCGGCTCGTCAAGCGAGACGTCGCCGGCGTATTTTTTGGTTGAACGAAAGTGCATGAGGATTTCATTCTCAATACACCGCGAAATATACGTGGCAAGCCGCACGTTTTTGTTCGGATCGAAGGTGGAAACGCCTTTGATTAGCCCGATGGTGCCAATGGAAATCAAATCATCGGTCTCTGAGGAAGAAGCGTAGTATTTTTTGACGATGTGCGCGACAAGCCGCAAATTGTGTTCGATGAGCATGTCGCGCGCTTGGCTGTCGCCGCCGCGCATGGCCGCGATGCAGGCGGCTTCCTGCTCTGCGCTGAGCGGACGCGGAAACGAACCGGAGGGAGAGGAAACGCGCAGAATACAAAAGGCTGCGCCGCACAGAAACGCCGTTGTGAGGGAAATCAGCATACAATCACCTTCCGTTTTGAGGTGGTTCAGCATATGCGCGAAAAAGCTGTCCGGTGTATGGTTTGGCGGTTTTGCTGCGAGAAAACCATTCGAAATTTTATAAAAAATCTGGACAGGGAGAACAAACGCGAATATAATAGTAATACAATAGGAAAACTTACAATTCGATTTTTATAGTATATGAGGTGGAGCGCTATGTCAATCAAACGCATTGCGCAGCTTGCCGGTGTATCTCCGGCAACGGTTTCGCGTGTGTTGAATAATCCGGAGTATCACTGTTCGTCAGAAGAAATGCGGACAGCGATTTTGCGTGCTGCGCGACAGCTAAATTATGTACCAAATGAGGCGGCACGCAATTTGAAAAAAGGAATCAAGACGCAGACCAAGCTGCGGTACTTGGGAATTTTGGTTACCCGCGGACGAGAGGCGGATATAGATCCGTTTTTTCGGGAATTGCTGCGTCTGTTAGAAGGAGAAATTCACCGCAATTGCTGCTTGCTGTCTAAAATTTGGTATCGTCCCCAGTTCTCTTTGGAAATTTCCACGGCAGCGGAACGGGAAGCGGAGCAGATGTTCGCCCATCAGCAAAGACTGGACGGATTGATTATTGTCGGAAAATGCAGCCAGCCGGGGCTGCGGGCATTAAAAAAACAATGTCGATATTTGGTTTCTGTCAATCGCAATTCAACCAACTATGAAATAGATGAGGTGTTGTGTGACGGCAAAAAGATTGCAGCCACTGCCGTAGAACACCTGATTCATCTGGGACACCGGCGCATTTGCTATGTGGGAGAGTGTCAAGGAGAAGCGCGCTTTCTTGGGTTTCAGCGGATATTGGAAAAGTATGACATTCCTGTTTACGCAGAGTACATGATTCCGGCCCAAGCGAAAGAGGAAGACGGCTTTCATATTATGGAACAGCTGTCGCGGCAGCCGTTTGCACCGACCGCCATTTATTGTGCGCACGATATTATTGCAGTGGGTATGCTGAAATATTTGGCGCAGTACAAGCGAAACTATTATCGTCCGTCTATTATTTCCAGTGACGATATTGCAGAGGCGCAGGAAACGACACCTATGCTGACGACAGTGCATTTGCCAAAAGAGGAGATGGCGCGGTATGCGCTGTTTTTGCTGCTGGATCATATGAACGGCGGGCATAAGTCCGTGACGCGGATTAAGCTGGAAGTACAGCTGATGCGGCGAGAGAGCTGCCGCGACGTGAGCGAGACGGAAGAATGCGAATATTATATCTGAGATGCTCTGTTTATGTATACCTGTGCTTTGATACCGGTCATTTAACGATTGCACTGGCACGCAAAGTGTGTTACTGTATAACAAAAGAGTAAAGGAGAAATTGATATGACACTGTTAAAAGGCGCATGCATCGAACCGATGTATGCTGAGATTCCGTTTCTCGATCGTTTTCAGGCAGCAAAGGACGACGGCTTTGACTATGTAGAGTTCTGGAGCTGGACGGACAAGGATCTGGATGCTGTCAAGGCAGCAGCAGAGAAGGCAAGCATTGGCATCAGCGGTTTCAACGGCGATGCGGATTATTCTCTGGTAGATCCGACCCACAAGGAAAAGTATCTGGAGTTCCTGAAGAAGTCTGTGGCAGCTGCACAGAAGATTGGTGCAAAGAGCGTGACCATTCATTCCAACGCACTGGGCGATGGCGGTATTGTTGTCAACCATTACGATGACCTGTCCGACACGGTAAAGCTGTGCTCCATGTACGACATGCTGCTCGACTGCGCAAAGATTGCAGAGGAGAGCGGCATCCAGATGAATCTGGAAGGTCTGAACATCACCACCGACCATGTCGGAAACTTCCTGAAGAACACGCAGATGGCAGCGGAGATCATTCGTCTGATTAACTCTCCGAAGCTGCGCATTCTGTACGATGCATATCATATGCAGCTCAACGAAGGTAAGATTTGCGATACCATTCGTGAATACATTGATACCATCGGCCACATTCATATTGCCGATGCACCGGGCCGTCATGAGCCGGGCACGGGCGAAATCTGCTACAAGAACGTCATGAACGTGCTCAAGGAACTGAACTACACCGGCGTTGTCGGCTGCGAGCTGTTCCCGAAGACCGACACCAAGACCGCTGTTCCGGCAATCATGGAAATTTTCTAATCGGTTCGGCACAAGAAATACCAAAGATGACATGTATTATCCTGCGGGATAATACATGTCATCTTTTTTTAAAACTGGAATTCGTATTTTTTGAATTGATTTTTCAATTTTAATATTTTCGAAACACAGTATACTTGTAAGTACAGTAAAGAGTTTCAACGGAATAAGAGGAGGAGATAGTATGAGCGCTGAAACCGCAACAAGCAATGTTGTTTATCAGGGCAAAATTCCGGCAAGAGTAAAATACTCATTTGCTTTTGGTGCCCTTGGTAAAGACATGATTTATGGCATGATTGCCACGTTTTCCATGATTTATTTTACCGATATTATCAAAGTCGCACCGGCTTTTATCGGTACCATGTTCTTTGTCGCGAAGCTGTGGGATGCCTTCAATGATTTGTTCATGGGCATGATTGTAGATAACACCCGCAGCCGATTTGGTAAGTTCGTTCCTTGGCTGGTCATCGGCACATTGATTAACGCATTTGTATTCGTCATTGTATTTACAGATTTCCATCTGACCGGCGTTGGTCTGTGTGTGTTTGCATCGGTAGCATATGTCCTGTGGGGCATGACCTACACCATTATGGATATTCCGTATTGGTCCATCATTCCGAATCTTACCTCTGATCCGGCAGAACGAGAGTCTGTATCGGTTCTGCCAAGAATCTTTGCTAGTATTGGTCAGTCTCTGATTATCGCAGGCTTCGGCGTGCAGATTATCAAGGGTCTGGGCGGCGATTACACAGGATATCATCGTTTTGCGCTGATTATTGCCGCTGCATTTATTTTCACCATTGGTGTTTGTGTTATCAATCTGCCGAAAAAGCAGACTGCTGGCAAAACAGAAAAAATTCATTTCAAGGACATCTTTTCTATTATCAAGCAGAATGATCAGCTGCGCTGGGCAGTTGCACTGATTCTGTTGTATAATGTAGGCATCCAGCTGATTATGGGCGTTGCAACCTATTACTTCAGCTACGTGTGCAACAACGCAGGCATGCTTTCCGCATTTATGATTAGTGCATCCATTGCAGAAGTTGTTGGCCTGCTGATTTTCCCGAAGGTTACCAAGAACCTGTCTCGTAAGACCGCATTCCTGCTGGCTTGTATTTTTCCGGCAGTTGGCTTGATTTTGCTGCTGCTGGTTGGCATTTTCTGCCCGACAAACATTGTTCTGACCGCGATTTCCGGCGTCATCGTAAAGACCGGCACCGGCTTGGAGCTGGGCTGTGCAACGGTATTCCTTGCTGACGTCGTAGACTACGGCGAGTGCAAGATTGGCACCCGAAATGAAGGCGTTGTATTCTCGCTGCAAACCTTGATTGTAAAGTTTACCGCAGCCTTCACCGCACTGGCCATTGGCTACGCGCTGAAGCTGACCGGTTATGTCCCGAATGAAATCCAGTCTCTGGGTACACAGAATGCCATTCGTCTGCTCATGTGCATCATTCCGGCAGTCAGCATGCTGTTGGCATATGTTGTGTACAGAAGAAAGTATAAGCTGAGCGAGGGACTCATGAAGAAGATTACCGCAGCCATTTCCGGCCATCCGGAAGCAATTCAGGATGTGGATTTAAACAATCTGTGAGGAGAAAAGTATGATTGCTTTAGAACAGGCAGAATTATCTCTGCATACAGGAAAAGCAGATGAAAGACTCTGCGAGGTATACG